>Ga0209489_102029_pt1 | contig 41617 bp, 16 predicted proteins | sample SiratrowhiteBW_FD_187527 | JGI IMG/M metagenome (GOLD analysis project Ga0209489, IMG submission 187527) | Root nodule microbial communities of legume samples collected from California, USA - Siratro white BW (SPAdes) (version 2) | ecosystem: Host-associated > Plants > Roots > Nodule | place...
TTTTTTTTTTTTTTTTTTTTTTTTTTAATAAAAAATTGGGTATTGATGCCCATTGGGTTTCTATTTATACCCCTGAAGCTGCTACTCACATTCCCTTTTCCCTCCCAATTCTCTCTCCTACTGTTAACGCTTTCTCTCCCCGCCCACGTTCTGGCTGCGTCTCAACAATCTCTCTCGCCGTCGTCGGTTTTCTCCGGCCACGGCTGCTTCCAGCGGATGACGACGACGGAGTCCGATCTCGATAACGACTTCCCTAATCTCGATGAGCTCCGGTATCTGAACCTCGCCGGAACCGATGTCTTCGCCGCGTTCCAAAACCTATTACCGGTCAGTCTTCTCTTTCTCTCTCACACTCAATTCTGAAACTAAAAACACCTTCGAGCGTGGCAAACTGAAAACCTCTTACCGTTCTCTCTAGTAAGTACTCTGCGTGCGCCTAACGCTTCCTTAACCGTAATAACAGAAAGACCGAACGTATATCGATAAACAGAGACTAATAATAATAATAATTACGTGTTTCTGTTTTACGCAAGATTTTAATTGAAATCGAGATATGTTTAATTAAATTTATCTTGTAATTTAATTCATTATAGTTAGTTAGTGTAGAAAGAAATCCTTAGGAGAAGAGAGATAAAATTACAAATAAAATGTTCTGAAGAGAGAGATGTTTAAAGATGTTTAGAGAAATAGTGTTGTGGCTGGCACTGATTATTATTGTGAAGTGATTTGTGAAGGTGAAAGGAAAGTTAGTTTCTCCGAAAAAGGAAAAGAGAAAGAAAAAACAGTGGGAGGTATGAGTGGGTGAGTGAAGGTGGAGGCAGTGAAGTTGTTCGTGAAGAAGACATGGTGATGTGGACTGCTTCGTTCTTGCGTTGTGTTGAGAACTTGTGTGAACGCAGGACTTTGCGATATCTATGATATTGCGCTTTCTTTTTTAATTTTGTTTCTTCTCTTTCTTCCTTCCGAGTGGGTCCCATCTCATGCTGTTCTTTCTATTTGCAACTGCCCTGTGTGCACCCACAGTATCACAAACCCAATCGTGTCACTATTTATTTTGTACAATAATTTTACCTGTCTAATCGTGTATCATAGATATTCAATCACAAAAGTATTGTTTCGTGCATAATTGTAGAATAACGAAGATAGTAAAGAATAACTGTATGAAAATTATTGAAACATTTTATTATAAGATAATGTAGTTCTGTTGTTTTTCAGAACTAGTTTTACCTCTGCCCGTAAAAAGAAAAGAACACTGGAAAAAAGCTTTCTATAAAGTGACGAGGCAATTACGAAAGACAAATTTACCATAAAAAGTGACGAAGCAAACAACAATAACACGAAACTATTTTTAATCCACATGCGGTAGGTAGTTTTCATGGTTTTAAATTAATATTTGCCAAGTTTGTTAACATTTGTTGTCTATTCAGGTGGACTGTCATGAAAATTGTTCGGTTGATAAATAATGTTTTACAATTACATAAAGGAAAACCCTTGTGTTTTTTTTTAACTTTTTTTGTTTCATCTTTATGTGTATATGTACATGATTTTACATTAAAATTATATGCTAAACTTTTTACATATTTGTAATCGCTTCTCAACCTGTGTTTTCTTGGAGCTTTTTTTTTTTAATTATTTAATATTATATGACACCATCAAATTATTCTATGATTAAAAGCTTGTACCATTGGCCTAAATTTGCGCCAGGCACCATCAAATATTTCATAATCAATAAATTCAAAAGAATTGAAATCCATGGGTTACGAGTCTCTGGTAAATAGCAATAACATATATTCTATTTTTGGTGAAGTGGCAAATAGGAATAACACGATCAACCACTCTATGTTTGCTTGGTGTAGAAGCCTTCATATGTTTCTATTTTGACGGATAATTGTGAAAAATAATACTACATTTCTATATATTTCTATATATGTACCTAAAGAAATATGTTTCAAGTAAAAATGTTTAACCCTTGTATCAATACATTATTTTATTATTCATAAATAGAGCCATTAAACAAGTAATTAAAACGAAGATATGTTATACATAAAAACACTTATAATAGCCGTGCATCTAAATTAATTTAAAAAATGGTAGGAAGTTGGGTTGACTCAGCGACCCCATTAACCTAATTCAGCTCAATTTAAATATTTCAAGTTTTAACAAAATTTTCATATTTATTTGAGTAAAAATCAATCAAGTCTAATGATCATTGGTTCGAGTACTAAGTTGGAGGACTTAGTATAGTTTTGTACGAGTAAAACTCAACTAAGTTGAGAGCAAGTTAGAAAAGTTAATCGGTTGTCTCGATTTCATTTGAAAAATTAATCTTTTATATCATAATTGGTTTAGACTTTAGATTGGATCTGAAGACATCTTTAATTACTGTTCTCAAATAGTGGAAGTTGCCAATTTTATTTTTTTTTAAATTTTTGATGCATGATGGATCGTATTACTAAAAAAATACGTGTAATTAAATTACTCGACCACAATCAATTTAATGTATATCTGGTTGACTAGGTTTGAATTATTTTTTTTTTCAATTCTGATGCAATTTATCCTGAACAAAGGAAATTAATTCAAATTTAATACAATAGACCTGTTTACAGATTCCTAAACATTAAACTTCAAAAATCACAAATAATTAAATGAAATACTTTCTTCCTTTTTTTAATAGAAATGGCGTCATATTTTTTATAAAGCTTAGATATTATTGCCTCTATCTCAGTGGACCCCGTTTAAACCTGAGTTATTGGAATATTGCTTCGTTACTTCCCCGTGGCTTATTTTTGGTGCATGTGCTCCATTGCTGTTTTGCATGTAAAGAAGAAAAAGATCTGCCAGGACAAAGTGATAAAAAAAAGCAAAAAGATAGTTTTAGTGACTAAACTGATGTACAGAAATCCAGCTAGCTTAACCATATCCATTTGTAATTGCAGGATGCTATGGCTTCATTTTCAACTTGTGGACTGACAGACCCTTTTTCTTCCCAAAACCTCACTCCCAAGCATTCTACCATCACTGCTACAATTGATTCCCGGTCTTCCATTTGTGGGACTGCTAATGGTAAGAGCACTATGTATAATCTAATATATATTATAGCCATTATTTCTTGCATGTCAGGAGCCATTCATCTTACCCATTTATAATTAATCCTTAACTCATTAATATTATGTTTACAACATTTTCTTGTTTGTCTCTCTTGTAATCTTTCATTAAATATCATAATTATAAAGAGAAATACACACAAAAAAACATGTTATATAAATTATTGCGATAATTATTATATGTCTATTATATCTCATTAAATTATAGTTTAATAATGGAATTTAACATTTTGGATTGAATTGAAAACTGGGCAGTTGGTAGTCCAGTGTCAGCTAATAAACCAGAGGGCTGGAAGAATCATACGAAAGGAGCCACAAGTGGTTCCTCTGAGCCATCTGATGAAGATGGTCCTTGTGAACAGAGCACAAATGCAGTTGAATTGAAACGTCTTAGAAGGTAAGTCAAATTATAAAAACTACATTTTATTTAGATAAGTCCTCACCGGAGAAGAAAAGAAATAAGTTGAATTTTATTTAAAACAGATAAATTGATTATACTCTTTTTCCCTCCCAAGTGTCAATATCTTAAATAGAATCTTGGATGATTTTAAACCTCATTGAGATTCTAAATTTCATTATGATTTTAGGAAGGTTTCTAATCGCAATTCTGCCAGAAGGTCAAGAAGAAGAAAACAAGCGCAGTTGGCTGACCTAGAGTTGCAGGTATTTGATAAGTCTTCAACAAGGGAAATAAATTAGTAATGATATTAAAATTCCCATCTGAATATCGTTGTTGATTAAGATAATGGAACATTACAATCTTTCTAATCAATCTCTTTCTTTTTTTTTTTTTTGGAAGTTGAGCATCAATATTTGATATAAGATGCACGATAAATACTAATTTTGTTTTCCTTCGAATTTCGGTTTGTCAGGTTGAAAAACTGAAAGTGGAAAACGCAACCCTATACAAGCAGTTCAATGATGCTAGTCAACATTTTCGTGAGGCTGACACGAACAACCGGGTGCTGAAATCAGACGTAGAAGCTTTGAGAGCTAAGGTATTATTAGGTTGATGGAAGCTTAATAATATATAGTTTTTTCAGTGAAGGTTGAGGGAAAATATGTTAATAGAATTTGAAATGTGTGTACACTTATAGGTGAAGTTAGCAGAGGACATGGTGACCAGAGGCTCTTTCACTACGTTAAACAATCAGCTTCTTCCTACACAGTGTCAAATGAGCACACCGCCGCCACTGAACACTACTAATCTGCGCCGCATGGCGCATGTTTCGCCCACCATCACTGTGCATGGAAATGACGGCGCATACAATGGTGCTACAGTTTGTGGACAGAATTCAGACCTTGGAAACTTGGACATGAGTTTCAACGACATGAACAATGTGAACGGAGTTATGAGCGACGGCATGAGTTGTGGGAGTATTTGGCCACCTTATTAGACTCTCTAGTATCCTCCAACTAGATTCAACTTTATGTTTTTCGTCTTGTCTTGTTAGATTACTAGGGTATGTTATTGTGTCTTCGCTTTATTTCTCTTTAATGATGCCTCTTTAAAATGGTGTCTTTCTTTCTTTTGTTGTATCTAGTTTTGTATAAAAGGATTTGGTTGCTATCCATTTTCTCTTGTTGTAATTGTATAAAAACAAATATCTCACTTGGCTATCATCCAATAGACCACATATTAATCACATCTGATAAGGTAGCATGTGACTCACAAGCTGGTCACTTGTGGGAAACCAACCTCTCCGTTTCCCATTTCTTTCATTCCACAAGTCACTAAGAAAAAACTTATTATAATTAACAAATTGTTGATTTAAATCTTAAATAAATAAAATTTATAATTAAGTTTGCTTCTAAAGTTTCATGGATTGTTAAAAGAAGTGGTGTAAACTCAAGAAAACATGTTAATTAGCCACCGATCATAGAATCAATGAAGCTGGAGTTGCTAGCTTGGAAAGGAAAGAACTTGTTCCTAGGGAACAGCTCATGACGGAAAATTCCTTTCTATCTAGCCCATACTACGTATATGTTTGTCCTTTTTTGAAAATGTGAAAAGACAACACAAGGATCTTTTCAATGGACTTGGCGATTCTATTAAAATGGTTTCTGTTAGTTTTGATCTAGCACTCTTCTGAAGGTGTAAGTGTGAAGGATCTGTAACTATTTAACTTTAATCTTTTGTTCTGTAATAAAACAACACTTTGTTCTTTTAGTTAAATTATTGAGGTGACGTTTTCTCGTTATTTATTTATGATGATGGTTTAATTGTTATCAATCACATATGCTAATTTTTTTCTATTTGTTTTTAACCAATCAACTTCTATTTTTATTTTATGTATTAGCCTTTGCTCTTTCCTTTTTTTTTTTTTCACTTCTAATCCGTTCCTCATTACCAAACATAGTATCAAAGTGTTTACCGAAAAATACAAAAAAGGAGATCTTTATATTTTACACACCTATATTATTTTTATCTAGTATATCTTGTTATGAACAATATGATACATGAATAAATAATTTTTTATAGGTTAACGATATGTTAATATCCAACAAATTTTTATAAAGACTTCACAATCATCATTTTACTCTTCATTCTTTTTTTTCTTCATAAATACAAAATTTTTATTTTCATCATGACTATAACATTTTTAAAAGTAGGTTGTAATGTGATTGTTAAAATTGTCGAAAGATTATTTTTCTTTTTTTATATTGGTTTTCAGATGGAGAAACAATCTGTAGATAGATAAAAAAATTATCATTTAAGTAGAGACGTTATGATTAATTCAATATTTAGTTATCACGCTTTACATCACTAAAAATAAGTCAGATTGAGTTAAGATAGATGAAGAATTTTGGTTTAGTACCTTGTTTGCTAAAAAGGTTGTTAATATATTGTCTTGAATTTGAGAGTAAACAAAATTTAGAGAAAAAAGTGAGTATAAAGATAATTTTATAAGAAATGGAATTACTATCTTTGATCAACGTGTGTAATCATTTTAGAAACTTGATCTCTGAATATTATATGAGTATAATAACATGATTAGATTTGAACAATATTGGACTTAAGTTATATATGTAATACATAGGTCTACATATAGATCTTAAAATGTTAATCTCAAGGAGAAGGATAATTCATTTAAACGGACTTAAATGTTAGAAAAGTTAAAAAATAAATTCTTAAAAAATTAAACAAAAATAAGATCTGAGTCAAATTTATATAAAAATTTGACATTATTTCTAACTTAAAAACTTTAAAATAATAGATTTACGAGTTTTTTCTTTTATTCACCATTCAACTTTCTCATGATATGAGACTTAAATTATTAATATTAAAATGACATAAAACATTAAAAGAGAATAATTATTTAAATATAATTAAAATTAAAATTAATGTATAAGTATTTATAATTAAATTTACTACTACGTATGTAGTGGTACTCTCAGCCTCGATTAGGATTTTTTAAAGTTAAAAAAAAAAAGATTTTTTAAAGTTAAAAAAAAAAAAAAAAAAAAAAAATAACTTTGTGTATAGATATATGACCGCTTTCTAACATTCAAAAAGCTATTACTGAAAACTAAGCACGTAAATTGAATGGTGTTATCAACGTGTTATTACTGATAAGTTGGCCATTGATGATAGCAAGCCAAATAATTGTCCACACAAAAATACCATACTTGATGTAATAATATTTTGAACAGAAGCTAAATGCCGTTTTCTCAAGTATTTTTTACACTACTCTTAATTAGAGTTTCAACTTCGTAGCATGTATATTAAAATTAATCATATAAAATAGCTAACAAAGCACCAATAAGTTAGTATCTAAAATTTATTTAAATATTTTTTTCTTGACATGTATGAATCGGCCTCAGATTACAATATTTAGATAACTAATAATAGTCGAAATATATAAAATGGAATATAGAATAATACACAATGAAACGAATAAAATTAGTATACTATTATTTTTCTTCATTCTTATTATTGTGTTAGATCCAATATACCAATTCATGTGCTAAACACCTGGCAGGAATCATAAGATTCAGTGGCGAGTAACTCGCTTAAGCAAATTATGAGTGGGGATATGTTCTATATGAATAAATTGTATATTGATACAAATGGTTTTTATCTTAATTTTTTCCGCAATATTGGTGACCTAGAGTTGCACGTAATTATGCACAGTAAAATAGAACAAAACAGAAATGAGTGAACTCTAGAATTGCAAAATAGATTAAGCAGAGAGCTGGAATGAATCAGTTAATTAATATACAATTGGCTGCTCAATAATTATTCTAGATATAAACTTATTCATTCTCTTAACTGCTACCCCATCATCAATTCAAACTCATCAAAATCCACCTTGCCATCAAAGTTCAAATCTGCCACCTTCACCATCTTTTCAATGGCATTCATATCCCAACCCTTGTCCAACCCCAAGCAATCAAGCACCCTCTTCAGCTCCATTGCATCTATGTATCCATCTCCATCCTCATCAAAGATTTTGAAGGCTTCACGCAGCAGCTCACTGCGCTTTGACATGTCCTCCAACTCACCAAGCACCTCTTCCACAGGCACTTCCTCATCCATCAACCCACCCTCACCTAGCTCAAACCCTATTGAAGCCTTATCACACACCAAACCAAGCTTCTCCACCACTTCCCTTGCACTCTTCTTCTTGATTCTTCCATTGCTTTCCATGCCAAAAACAGTCACAAGGGCACCAACCATCTTCTCATCAAGTTTCACCATGCTCTCAGGTTTGCATGCATGATGATTGTGATCTAGGTGACAAGACACTGAGCTCTGTGGGGAGCATTTGAATGCTTGCAAAAAGTCCCCCAGGAACCTGGAGCACACTTCTGCTATCCCCATTTGAGTCAATAACCAGCAACAACACAAGTATTTACTATCTTGTGATTTATGATCAGTGAAGTTTTGGTACATAGCATAACCTTGTTATGCCACCTCTTTTATAGTTAGACCTATAACATTACACCCTTGTTTCAATAGCAAATCACTCAACTGCCATTGTATGGTGCAAATCATCTATTATATTATATAACAATAATCATTCAATACAATTAATTGCCATTATACAGTTCCGATGCAGCTGGCATGCAAATTGATTGCACTCAGGGGATATTATATATATGTATATATATAATTGCTCAGTAAACCTGCCATGCCTTCGGTACAGTGAACCAAAATTTAGAATACATAACTAATGCATATACATACATATATATACATATAAAACAGACACACAGTAGTTGACACAGTGTTTGTGTCCTAGTCCTCAACACTGCACAGTAATATGTCTTCTTTCTTCAAGACCTTATAACAGCAAGTAGTTTACCATTGTCCATCTTTTAATTTCCCTTTTTAAATAAATAAACCAACACTCATTAAGTGATATAAGTGAGTCCTAGAAACCCTATATATATATATGTATATTTGTATACATCCTATTTTTACTTGATTTTATAGTATTGTTATGTCTTGCTCCATCATATGTTTTATATAGGTAAGTTTCTTGGAGCCACACTTCCCACAAAGCTATAAGTTAATTGGTGTGACTTTCTTCTACCTAATTGAAAAAGGTAACGCACTTTCCTTTAAAATACCATTTTCTTCACGTTAACCTGAGTTTTTTTTTTTTAATTAATAGACCTACATTTTTATGTGTATAACTTACTATAGTTTGACTAAAATATGCATGATTAAAAAGAGAGATGTAATGGTAAATAATTAAAAGAGGTGGAAAAATGTCAACGACAATGATAATTAAAAAAATATGAATTTAAAACATTTATTACTATCAATGAAGTTTTATTTTTTATAATAGCTAATTAGATATTATATTTTTTTTTTACATAGTGAGTAGTTTTTTTCATGTAAAACATGGTAGGGGAAAAGAGATTCTTATTAGACAACAATCACTTGCTTGGTTGATCCTCCGTCCCGTTAGGCAAGTACCTTCCTTGAAGACACTGAAATTAATTAATGTTTTGCAATTCTCCGTAATATAATTTATAATATTAGGCCCTAGATCGAATCAAACTTTTGAAAGAAGATCCTTTGGTACAACCATTTTTAATGTAATTTATGTGCAGAAACCGCGTTTTGTTGCTGTACCACTTAATGTTTAAATTTAACTTTCAAAGATTTGTTGCCCCTCTTCCTGCAAGAATTGTATCCCATATCACGGTAATATTTTTATTTTGTTCACCGATATTTTAGGTGTATAGGTATTACGTCAATTTATAATATATAATTAGAATAATTTTTACTTTTAAATAATATTAGAATATATATTAATAAAGCCTATTATCTCTATTATGCATAAGATGTACATTTATCGCCATAAAGAGAATGTTAAAAATTTTACTAAGGTGAGTGGTATGAGAATAAAAATTAAGACGAAGAAGATGGTTGTTTGAATGGGAAAAGATGAGTGTAGAGACATCTAAACTTACAATCCATAAATGAGGTCCAAGAAATCAGTTGCCCACTAGAAATAAATTTTTTAAGGTAAGAATTCCAATTGGGAGTATTGTGCAATTTAGGTAAAGGAAACTCAGGGAATTTATTTTTTACTTGTGAAGTGTTTAGGAGTTTATATAGGTGTGGATGGTGGCTAGGGGTGTAAAAGAGTACTTTTTAGGATTTTATGCTTTTCGGATGGGTAGGAGTGGGACCAGTGTGGAGAGTGTTATGGCTGACAATAGTGTGATTTATTGTTTTCAAGAATAGGGACTGTGATATTGTAGAGATTCTCTCTACAATTAAAGCTAAAATGTTATAAGAGCAAAATTTAAAAATTCTCTTTTCTCTTATTTTGATTGGGTTATTATACCTTTGAAATACATAAAAATGTTGAAAGGTTAAGAGAGTAAGTGATAGAAGAGTGTGCTTGAATGGTGTAACTGTTGTCTCTGATTACTGTAGATGTCATAATTTGATTCTTATTTTTTTGCAAGAAGTTTTAGTGTCTTGTGGATGTAGTGGTGTTGAGTTCTGATGAAAAAAACATAAAAGTATAGTTGGCCATTAAAGAAGGAATAATCAGATTGATTTTGTTTATGAATGTTATTATTGTTTACTTGGCTCAGTTTTTTGAAAAAAAATTGTTTTATAATTGTTAGGTTGTGGTGATGATATAATAAAGGATTGATGAGAGGTTAATTTTTTGAATGTATGATCACTTACATGACATTTGTTTCTGTGACTTGGCATAGTGAATATTCTTTAGAGTTGAGAGTGTATTACGTGTTTGTGTTTTTGTGTGTGTGCGTTTTTTTATATAGATTAAGATAAATTTATTATCTCTATTTACAAATTATTTTTTTTATCGTGGATTAAAAAAATATTAAGCTAATTTACAATGTATAATTATCAATTTACAAACTAATTTTACTAAAAAGAGATGTTAGTTTAATAATATGATGTTCTATTCCCAGATGCAGTAGGCATAACTAGTATACCATCAGTTATAAATTATAATGAAATTTAACTTATTTTAAAGTGGTAAAATTATAATTTAATTAGTATTATAAAAACGAAAAAAAAATACGAAGACAAAAACAAATTACAAACTAACACTTTAAAATATGATTTAAAATAACGTCTCAAAAAAACGTTATAACTTATTTAGGTATTGTTTATAAGTTCGAACAAGGCTTTTAACTAATAAAAAAAATCAAAATATATTGCCAAATATAATCTTAAATCATCTCAAGTCATTTTGATATAGTTTTCTTTAATTGGCTTTTCACGTTTCTTATGGAAGTTTACCTAATGTTTAAAAAACATTCACGATGCCAGAACTAGTTTGTTTCAGTGTAATTTCTGTAAAACAGTTTACAAAATTAGATCGGACGTTCGAAAAGTAAAATTAGAACTGTATATGGTATTTTTGAAGGTATATCCAAACTGGAATGGGCCAATGTGGGCAAATACTATATTCTAAATTTAACGGAACAAGATCAGGTAAATTTCTTTTTACACCCCTCTAATTTCCTTCTGCACCTTCATAAAATAAAAAATTATACTGATTTATAGAAAAATGATTTTAAAATTGTATAATTTAAAAATAAATTTTTACATAAAAAACCTTATGAAATGTATAATCTGTAAATTATTTTTTTAAATTGTACATTAGAAACTTTTTTAACTTAAATAATTTTTATATGAAATAAAAACTTTTAAATTGCATAATTTAAAAGTTATTTTTTATAAAATAAAACTTTTAAATTGTATAATTCAAATTTTTATTTTTTTCACAATAAAAAATTTAATTTTTTATGTAATCCAAAAGTTTCTTTTGATTATACAGTTCAGGAGTTTTTCTTATAAAAAAATTTCAACAGTGAATGCAGCAGAGAGAGCAGCGGTGATGATAAGGAAACAATTTGATATTTTAACCAAATCATAAATATACACTTAGTAGAATGCTAGTTTTAAAGAAAAAATATGTAATATTTAAATATTCTTTATAAATTAATAATATTTATTTGGTGAAACTTTAAATATTTAATGATGTGTATATTATTTTCGTATAATACAATTAATGACTTATTGAACCAAGAAGTCCATGCTTTTACCAGCTAAGTTGGGTAAAATTAACGTTCCAATAATCTTTTGTGCTATAGAGGCTGAAAGCACGTGAAAAAAAATCAAATAAGATAATGAATAAAAATAAGAAATGAGAAAGTAAAGAAATGAACAAAAAAACATAAAAAGAAAATAAATATACACTAACATAAAAAAACCTGCCAATCTTTTCTGACAATTTTATTTAACAAAAAAAAATTATTGATTTTTATATGCACTCGTACCTAACTCCGTTCGCGACTTAAAACTCAATTTCAAATTTAGAAAATTCTCTTGTACAAAATTGTTTCAAATTCGTTTATTTTCCTATCTATTAGTTTTATTTCCACCTCACTAATTTTTTTTTTCAAATACAGAGTACAGGCAGCACGTTTATATGGAACAACGATTTATATTTTTACAAGTAAAAAATTTATTCTAATTTTAAAGAACACACGAATGTTAAAAATTCTATAATTTAATTAGTGGACAAACAAAAAAAAGTATACGCAATATAAAATTATCAATAATAAAATATTAAAGTTTTATGGGCCAGAAATTAAGTCTTGCACCAATATTAATTAATATTTCATCTGTTGTGTGTACCGTGTAACATACAAAATGCGGAAATTGAACAGACAAATGTCACTAACATATTTCTTAAATACATTTTTGTTATTAGGTAAAATTTATTGAAAATTAATTCTCTGAGTTTGCTTATTGTGTAACCAACTATATTGATATTTTATAGATTCTGATAATGTTTAAACAATAATAGAAAGATATTAAAAGTGTTTTCGGTAACTCTTCATAATACTAAAATAAATAAATAAACGAAGTTACAGAAGTTCAAAGAGCTATAAATGTATTGGCCTCACCAAAATGAATTTACTAACTAACCAGGACCAAACAAACAATTGATGATAGCGTTAGCATTTAAGTAAGTCAGCTACTTCCAAGAGTTCGCCACTTACAAGCTATATTTCCACAGCTACGAGAAGGACTTCTCCATCACTACACATTTTTTTAGGTCAAAAGTAACTATTCAACGCAATAACTCATTCTTCAGGTTTAACATACATCAACTAGGTAAGAATCTCTTTACAAAACAATTAATTTCATAATCACCCCATATAGAATTAATACACCTACCATACATGTTTTTCAAAAGTTGGAATTTCAATATTCCAAAACTAAAATAGGGTACTAATACTCTTGTTGCTCCTGAACTTGGAGTGTTGTTTGATTATGTGTCAACATATCATCATTTCACCCCTTAATTTTTTTATTTACATAATTCAAGTTATGAGAAAAAAAAAACTTAGATACATACCTATATAAATGTTTTACTTCTCTATTATTCAATAATCATCTATCTATTATTAAATCTTAACTCATTTTACAATAATTAATGTATTATAAGACTGACGTGGTTATTTTTTGAACCTAACAGAATAACAGACAGGAATCATATAAAAAAGATATAACCGGTTCTGTTACAAAATCATAACAACATAACTAATACAGGGAATAAACTCAGTATTATAAGCTCATTTCACATTTATAAATATAGGTTTGATTAGGTACTTCTACACTTTGTTCTTTATCTCCTGCACATTCTAATCATAAACTAATTTGAGTGTTGGAGGAGTGTAGGACTTCTCTGGAGAAACTCTTGTAAAAATAGTTGTATTTCACTCAATAAGGCAATTAGAATTATAAAATGTAAAATTTATTAACACACTTATATCAATGTTAAAATAAATTCAAACTTTATAAAAAAATACTTTTTAAATCATAAAACTAAATAGTTAATTTAATATATTTAAAAATTTCATTGAGCGTATTCCAATAAATTAACTTTTGGATGACTTTTGTTGTGGGAATAATTATTTTGTCGAGAAAATTTTCATTTAGATCTTCACTGATGAATTTTAACCAATGAAAAGATAAATTTATTGAGCAAATATTATCAATAAATTGTCAATACTTTCAGGTGATACTTTATTGAAGGAAAAATAATATTTCGTTAAGCAAAACATGCCAACATCATAACTTTTAACATAGGTTGGTTAAGCTACGCAAGACATCACATCGATTTTAAATCAATTATAATTTAATATGACAAATTTAATAAAATAAATTAGGTTATAAAACTTTATCCAAATTACACACAAAATAATAAACTTGACTATCTAAATCAATTTCTAAGATCAGTTTTCACCTATCATGTTATTGAGATAAAAGTTATACCTAATACCTAATAAATCACATTTCACTTACATCAATTAAACTAAAATATACCTCCTTCGTACTAAATTATATCTTATAAATAAAAAATTCAATTCTCCATTGAAAATTTAATTTTAGACCAAAATAAGTCTCTAACATATAATAACAAATCAGTAAAGAATTTACAACTATTAAAATTTAAGAACACTGACAAGATCAAACTCGTTGATTACTTTACAAAATTTTAGTTATGGTGTAGGTAATAGCAATAAAACTCTTTTAAGTTTACTTGTCACAAACAATATATAATTCATTTTTTACAACTTAAATTATTCATTTATTCACAAATTAGCTTGAAATTTAAGAAAAAACAATTTTTCTTTAAATTTTTCTTATACACTCGAATTGAAATGAGATGAATGAAAAACACAAAAACTCTATAAATCATCTCAAAAACTAAAAATTTGATATATAATCATAAATACACTTTTTTTTCACTAAAACCCTTTATCCCCACCAAACTCTTGTATACAAGTTTTCTTAATGGAAGGGTAAATGAAATTATAAAATAAATATGAAGGGAAAAAAATTTATTCATGCAACAACGAATGATCTAGTTTATCCTTTAAACTACTTTAAAAAATTTGGAAAGAAAAGTTGAAGGAGAAAAAAGAAATTATTTTTTAAATTTTTGGGAGAGAAGAAAATTTTGAAAATAAAGAGAAGAATGAAGGAAGGAAAATATAATTGTATAAATTAGTGTGAAAGTTTTCAATGTATCAAATAAACAATATACAAATAAAGATAAAAAAAACAATTGTTGTAAGTTTTTATGTTGGAAATGACATAAAATCTTGAGTTTACATATAACTCAACCTCATTCTTAGACAAAAACTTAAGTCAATTCAATTTTTTTATTACACAACAACTTAACCCTCATAAACTATACAATGTTACACTTTTATATTAGAATTAGAAAAAATAAATAAAAACTTATACTTTTAATCATAAAACACTAACCAAACTAACTATGCTCACCAAAATGAATGTTACATATAATTTATAATTTCTAGCAAATACAAGATTTTGCAATAATTTTAGAAATAAGGTTGATTCGATGTACAATGTTAAAAAAATGTTCTATGTTAACTAATAAATAATTGCTATGAAAAAACAAGAGTTTTCATGGAAAATCAACATAGACTTGAACGTTAAATTGTTAACTTAAAAACTTGGTCAATTGAAAAAGTGGAAGCTTAAAACCACTATTTTGAAGTTGAGAACCGTTTCCATACTCATGTAAAACTTGGCATCTATTATTATAATAGATATTCATATTCCTTCTGAGACTTAAACTTCTTGTCCCACTATAGAAGTTTGTTTTTATAATAAAATTTAAATTTTCAAAACTAAATCAATTTCATTTACTAGCTAACAAAGAATTAAAATAGAAGAACAAATTTACCTCTTAACATTTATATTTATAAACTTCTTATATAAGGAAACATCTAACAACATTAATGAATACGTTTCTACTATAATGGTATATTAGTTTATTTAACTTTTAGTTCACAAAGTTGGAAATTTTTTCATGGATAGTAAAAACTCATCTCATCACACTTTTTGTAATTTTTTTCAGAGACGAAAATGGTAAAATTTAAAATTTTCTTCCTTTTACCTTTGATATTGCTGAAGATTGAGCATCTATGAGAAGTGCAAGAAATAAAAAGAAAGAAATAAAGAAGAATAAATCAGGAAGGATGTAAACACGAGGTACATTAAAAAAAGGTCATATTCCAAATATCTTACATGTGGCTATTATAATTGAAATCTTAATTTTTTGTAAGAAATAATTTTATATTCATTACTCTTTTCATCTGAAATTTTAATGATTTTTCAATTAATCATACACATTTCTTTTATATTTTAATACTTTTACTTCAATTAATCTTCAATTTTAAATTTAACACGTCTCACGTACCAAAAATAAAAAAATTCAGCATGTTCACACAGCATATTTTTCTTTGAACATTTGTTTGTGCAATGTTTTCATGTTCCACTTATTTTATTACATTTTCAATTGAAGGGCATTGTCAATCAATTTTATATTTTTGTTGTTGTTGGATATTGTTGCTTGAGTCGTCATCGTCCTTGTTACGTTAACCTGTGATTCATTATTTATGGAATAAACAAGAACAAGTTTCCATCCACAGAATTGAATTTACCCATTTCTCCTTTTCACTCCCACAACACAACACACCACATGTGGTCACACTCACCAGGTCTTACGTCAAATATTAATATCATCGGTTTAATAAATAATAGCCGTCAATAATGATAATTGACTTCCATAATAAAATAAAATAATCAGTAAGAATATTGGCAAAAAAAATATTCTGGTAAAATAAATTTATTAAAAGAATCCCGAACACGGAAAATAAAAAGATAAAGCATATAAATAATCTAATGGAGATAGCAAAAAGTAGTATTGTAAAAATTATTTTATATAAATATTTATAACTTTTTTTTTTTTTCTTTATAGAACCACCCACCATTTTTCCCCATGTTCCAAAATCCCTTAATAGTCAACTACTTTTGCTGGTCTGTGATGTGATCCATTTCAAACCTCCCACGATGTCTTCACCTACCCTGAAACACACAACTACTCAACCACATTTCTCTTTTATGATGTAGCAGAAAATTATTTTGCTAATATATATATAAAGTTTTCAATAGTCAAAATAATGCGAGCTTAATAATATTTCTTGTCTCATTCTTTTATCTATGCCTACTTTTGATTTGATACCCTAACTTTAATTTTTAATTATTGTAGCTAAAATTGTCTTAACATTAATATAATGTAAGTCAGAGATACAAAAATTAGGTTGATCTTATTTTAAGCCTATTTGTAAATAAAAGAAATCAATTTATGCTCTGGTAATTTTACGTTAAAAAATGTGATATGGTTGGATAAGGCAAACAAACTAATAAAATACTAAAATAAAAGTAATACCTAAAAATAATTTTTTCAAAATATATTTTATTGTCATTTTACTTTTTCAATTCATATGCTTTCTATAGGATATAGAATATTTCTTACAATTAACAAATTTTCAATATTCTAATAATATCTTTATATTTTTTATTTTAGAATTTATGTATTAAATAATTATTTTTCTTTTTACAGGAATATCTCTATCATATTTTATTTAATTTTTAATAATAATGAAAAGAATATTAGATCTGGTTAAGATATTTATAACTTAATAAAATTAATTTTAAAAATTTAATTTAACATATTATTTTTAAATATTTAATTTTGTGATAATTAATTCAACTTTATTTAAAAAAATATATAGATATTTCTTAATATTTATTAGATTTTTTTATTATTTATTAAGAAAGTTTGTTAATATCTTTTTACTTGATTACATTAATTTTTATAAATGAGAGTGAAAATAAATTATTTAATAAATAAATTTTAAAATAAAAATAATAAGCATATTATTAATATTAAGAATTTGTTAAATATAAAAAATATTTTGTATCATGTAAAAAAACAACTGCCATAAATGAATGGCCTGTCATATCCTTAAATTAAATTAACCAACTAAAACAAGAGAATACAATCATTCAGGGACAACACAATGAGAATTAAAAGCTTAATTAAGATAATAATTTATTTTAATCACAACACAATACTTTGAAAGAGACATCGAAGAATCTAACTGGATGAAAAAAATATGAAAATCACTAATAGAAGCATACTTCATTTTACTACTATCCTAAAAGATTTATTCAACACAGAAAAAGTTAATTATGTCTGGGAAAAATAGAAAAAGTTAATAGATTGTGAACAAAAAAAATGTCTTACATCAATATTATTATGAATGAATCATTAGATTTTGGTGGGCCAGAGTTGCCACTTGTTCACATCGCATCGTCTTTAAAATAAAGATCAGATCAGATTCTCCAACGAGCGGCTAGGTAGAATCCGCCACGCCCACCTCGTGTTTCATTTTTTCTTTATTTACTAAAATTTCTTAAACCATAAGTAAAAAACGAAAAAAGTTTATTTTTAGGCTATTATTATAAAACTAAATAAAATTTCTGTTATTGATAATTGCCGATTCAATAATAGCAATCTATTCAGTATATACTATAATAAAAAAAACATGAATATTCAATTACTGTTTAATCCAAGAGAAAAAAGAAAATAAAAATAGAAAAGCTTTTCGTAAACCACGAGGGTGTTATAAATATCAGAACACCGATGAGGGTGTGTTTTTCTCCGAAGCTTTGTTGGCGGCAAAGCAAATCTGTATTGCGATGGCGCCTACGAAGCTCTTCTTCTTTGCGTTTTCAGTAGCCCTAATTTTCGCCGTCGTCGGGGCCAAGGCTGATGTTTCCGTCGAAGGAACCGCACCAGAGCCTGATGCCTCCGCCTTCAAGATCCAATTAGATCAACTCAATTCTAAGATCCGAATTCTCGGTGTGTTTTCGTCTCCTATGCAAAATGAAAACCTAACTCTACTTTTAATCTCGATTTTTCATTTTCCAGATTTCAATTTTAGTAGTTGCACTCTTCGGTTACCGAAATGTCCGCCTCTACGATTTTTGTTTCTGGGCAATTTTTATTTTGAAATTAGGACTGTGCTGTGATTGTGAATCGTAGTGTACAATTTTTAATCAGTTGCAGTCGCTGTGTTTGAAAACCAATTTCTGGTGTTTATTTATGTTGTTGGCGAAAGAGTGTTGTTGATTGATCTTTATACAAGTAACTTTTTTGCGTCGTTGCTAATGATTTATGATTGGAATGACTTCTTTTATGGTTTTCTCTCATATCATTTGAATTCCAAGGAGTTATAATTCCCTCACCTTTTCCATCTGGATATATGCTTATTTCTGATGGTTTCTTTTTATGGCTAAAGCGTGTCGTGTTTAATTTTTTTTTGAAGAATCTGAAATCAGAGAAAAGTCGGAAGAAGTGAAGAAGAAGGACGAAATTGTGGCCGTAAAAGAAAAAATCATTGAAGATAAATCGGCCACCATACAGTCCCTGCAGAATGATATTGCTTCTCTCCAGGTGTGGAACAAGACCTGGATTGCAATTTTTCTTCATTACACAAATTATTATTTTTTTTTTTTTAATATTCATTGTTGTATTTCTTACTTCATGTGATAATGATAATTTGAGTATCGGTGGTAGATGTAAGCATCCCATTCTCATACTTTATTGTTGGTAGCATTTTTTTTTTAATAAATTGTATATTAGAAAACTTTCAAAAATAAATTTTCCTCTCAGAAAAAAGGGTCATCGGATGCTGAAGAGCAAGTCGTAAAGGCTCATGCGCGTGCTGGTGAACTACAGAAGCAGGTTACGTATAAATCAGCTAGTAGATGTGTCACGTATGATCATTATTCTATAGTGCAGACTCTGAAATTCTTTATGCAGGTGGACAATCTCAAAAGGGAACTAGAAATACAAAACAAGGAGAAAGGGAGCTGGGAAACTCGAGTACTTGGGTTAGAGAAAAAAGTTCATGACTTGAACTCAAAATTAGAAGCTGTAAGTTTTAAGTTTACCTGCATTTCCGTTTTTATTACATCTCATTTTTTTTTGTCCTTGAAACTAGTTCTTAATCACTATTTACTATTGATTTTTGTGTAAATGCTTTAGTATTTTTATTCCCTTTTTAAACTCTGAGTTATATTCCCTTTTCATCTCCCTTCTTCTTATCAACGTGTCTAGTAGTAACATTGATCTGTTCTAGGAGTACCTTGTGCACCTTGTCATGTTCAATTCTCACAATGGGAAGGGCATGCTAATCTCCATTTTCTACATATCTACATTTTGCTTTTCTCATGTTGTTCTCTTTTTTCCTCCTTCGCCTGTGTTGTAATTATGACTGTATTCTTCTAGCTTTGAACAGCATGCTCAAGAGGTACTTCTCTGCTATTTTTTTTTTGCATGTATTGTCCCGCCTATTTCTACTTCTCCCTTTCCACTATGACTTAATACATGCTGTATTTTCTGATTCCTCAAATTTGGAAATTTTCGAAGAGTTTGCTTTGGGTTGTTAATGGTGTAGAAGTTTTTATGCTATTATTGACAAGCAAGTGTGAATTAGGATATTCCCTTGGTTGTAGGCTTCTGTAGGTCTTAGAAACTGAGGTTGTCAGAGCTCATCAGGCAGCACCACCTTGCTGTTTGTTTATTTATATGTTGAATTTACTATTCATTTTTTTATTGATTAATGCTTTTGGATTATGCATGGCTTGACGTGCATCCCTCTTCTGATGTATTATGTATTACTGCAGCACTATCGTTAGCTGCTAGTTTTTTGTTAATAATATCTATTCCTGTTTGCTTTAGGTTGATCCTACTCTGATTTTAGATCTAAGAGAATAACTATTGAGCTCTATTACTTGCAAAAAATAAATTAAAAACCATTATGTCATTATTTTTCACTAGTTACCTGCAGTACTGTAATCAATTTTCAAGTTATTGAAACATATTCTCTCCAAGGATGATGGGTTGACCTGAGTAAGTGCATTTTTCACAGCTTCAAAAGATAAACGATGAGCAGAGGACAAAAATTCAGAAAACTGAACGTGCTCTTAAAGTTGCTGAGGTATGTTAATGCATATATTTTCTTGTCTACGTTGTGCAGGATGCTTGATGATATTTTTGACTGAAGTCTCTTGTTTTTCACCTAATATTCTTGTTTAGGAAGAGATGGTGAAGGCTAAGCTTGACGCAGCTGTCATACAAACAAAGTTGAGGGAGGTAATAATTCACCAATTCAGTTGACCAAAATGATATTTTAGCAAAAAAACACTGAAGGTCAAATAAAAGTGACGTGTAAATGTATATGTTACATACTCAATAAAATATTATTTGAAAATTACACGTGTTCATATAATGAACAGAATCCATAAGCTCGTGATAACTTCAATTTCATAAAATAGAAAAGGTAAAATCTCATTATTCATCCTTCATTTGATCCTTTTGAGTGTGGTTAGCATGGAGAGCTACGTTTACCAGAAACACTTGGACATTCCTAAATTTTGTTTAGAAACACACCAAACACCAGCAAGGGACCATAGAAAGTTCTAACCATTGTCGAATCCTGGCATGTGACTCAATCTTAGAAATCTCAGCTTCATTATGTTTGATTCGGACGCATGGACAACCAGGGTGAGACTGAACTTGTGTTGTGGATTTTGGTGTAGCTCCAAGCAAATGCCAAACTACTATAAGCCTTGCTGAGATCCAGTTTAACATCTTAATATAGAACACCTAGTCCAAATACCTTTCAAAGTATGAAAAATATAAAATATTTAGTTCAAAACGAATTTCCATAATCTTATTATTTTGAAATGCTTTGTATAATGATTTCACCGTATTCCCTTCAAATCTGAAATCTTCAGTTCAAAACTGAATTTCCATAATTTTAATATTTTGAAATGGATTGTGTAATGATTTCAACATACTTTTTGTCATATCTAATATTTTCTGTTTAATTGTTAAATTGTAGGATTTTAGCTTTTTCCATTTTCGTTTTTGTGAGCAGCAGCTGCCTATTGCTACAATTAATGATAGATTGGAAAACCATTTCATTCTCTTGAAATTTTTATTATATTAATAATTATAATTATGTACATTGAATTAACTCATACCGGTGTTATAATCAGACACATGGTGCTTGGCTTCCACCTTGGCTTGCTATACACTATATTCATAGTAAGGTGAGTCTATGTTGTATCTCCTATAATGTTTGTTAGAACAGCCTTCCTCACCAGTTCTGAGAATTTTATTTTTCTGCCAGTCTTGTGTTGAGACTCAATGGAACAAACATGGGAAACCTGTTTGGGAAATGCTTACTCAAAAGGTAATGTTATTGGTTTTTATTTTGGCCATTAATCTTTTGTTTCTGTTATTTCTTTTGACATGTTAATCGATTAGAGATACACTATTTTATTTCTTTATCACTACAAGCGAGCCGTATTGGCTTCTTTATTTAATTTCTTTATTATTTACTATAGGCCCTAGAGAAAAAGGCACAAGCTGGAAAGTGGGCTGAACCTCATGTGGAAACCTTTAAAACTGTGAGACCTCCATTTATTTCTCAGTTTTTTGCTATGCTTTGCTGGGCATGTTTCTATTTATGTGGTAGTATAACGATGGCCAAAAAATATGCACTTCTAATCTGTGGTATACAGCAATTATGGTCCGTATGGAATTGTTTCAGAACTGTCTGTTTTTAACCCTCATCCTGATAATTTGATATGATATCCATTTGTGAGCTTCCTTGTTTGTAAATATCTTTTGATTTTCTTCAATACCCAGCCAAATTGAATTGTTTCCTTTTTCACTTCCTCCTTTTTCAATTGAAGAAATGGGTCCCTGCTGTTAAAGAACAGTGGTCTGTAGTGAAAACAAGTGTTGAACCGCATGTGCAATTATTGACCACAAAAACTGTTGAAGGTTATGAGGCTACCAAGAAGACAATTTCTCCCCATTTAAGCAAGGCAAAAGAATTTGTTTATCCTTATTATCAGGTACAAGCCTCTTCAATTCATCCTTGTGGTTTGTTTGTTTTGTTTGCATATGTGTTTCTTAAGGTATACTACTGGTTGACAGGAAGCTAGAAAGTTCAGCAAGCCATACATTGATCAGATTGCTGTTGCAGCTAAACCTCATGTTGATAAAGTACAAGTGGTGTTGAAGCCCTACACGAATAAAGCTGTTCATGTTTATGGGAAGTTTTTGGAATCAGCTACTACATATCATAGCCAGGTTTCAGACTTCATCCTTTTTTAGAATATTGAAAAAATTATGCAATCCTTATTGTATTTGTCATCAATTTATTGCAGATATAAACACCTTTATTGCTTCTTTTTAACGTTTTCCTTTTGCACTGTATTTTTTAAAAAAATTGAAAAATGTAAACTTTGGTTGGCAATCTTTGTCTTTTGAAATATATAGTTGTCCATACCTTCAATCAATTTTAGTTGTTAAAAAAAAAAGAAAGTATATGCAATCACTTATTGCTTGTCATTATTTATTGCTAATATCGACACTTGTTTTTTTACATGTATTCCTGTTGCACACTGTATCTACTTATGAGAAAATTGCCGATATAAACTTTGGTTGTCAGTCTGTCTTTGAAATTTATATTCAGCCATTCCCGCAATCAGTAATCAGTCGTAATTGTATTTCCTCAAAGGAGGAAATATGGTAAGCCAATTTGATATATTTGCTTATCAGAATCGAGGAGAAATGAAAGAAAGAATTTGTTTTGGTCTTGATGAAATTTACTAAAGGTGTTTGAGTCAGAGTTGCAGCCCTATATGTACTATCAGGACTCCGTATGATAGAACTAGAGAAAAATAAAGGAGAAATTATTCTTTTACATTAAGTAATTATACATGTTACAGGGCAGTATGGTGGTATGCTCGAATGTTATCAACCAAACTCATCTTTGACTCGGTCAAGGTTTTAGGTTAATAGGTCATTGGCCAAACCAGTGGATCACTATCTGAACCGCATTAAGTGGTGCATATCACATTTGTATATTTGTTTTAAAAATATTATGTATTAAATATATTTTTCATGTCTTAAGTAAAAATCCTACCCTACTAATAATATTTATTTTAAAATGCTTCTAGTCTTGGATTGAAGTCCTATTACTGAAACTTTTAAATAAACTTGTGTCAAAATTCCCTCACATAGCAGGATAGTACACTTCCAATCAAGTAAACATTTAGATTGAATTAGTAACTGTGTGCAAAGTGCTAGACACAACGTAAAAATTCAAAATTTCAGACTTGGGAGATTGTACAATGTCAAAGTGTGAGCTGTTGTCAAGAGAAGTCACTTTGCGTGCAAACAGAAGCTTCATATTTTTTAATAAAAACTTATTCAAAATGGAGTGTTTTGTGCTTTTTTAAAATTCAACATGATTAGTTCAAGTCATTTAATCACACCAAGTCACCCATAGATGTGTACTGGGTTGATCTGGTTCAAATAGCATTTCCTATCCAAAACTTGCTTGGATCGGTTATATTACCAGTTTCTTCTCCAATTGGTCAGATTGAGTAGTCTGAGCCAATTTTTTAAATACTGGTCTGCTCATTTTATAGTCTTTTTACTGCTACATGCTAAAACATTTTACTTCAGTTCAGTTATAACGTGATCTAGACATGGAAGTAGAAGTGACATCGCTGAAGACATTTGCTTAGAATCGTTTCTTAAGTTCCTTTTCATTTATTGTAGTATGATTGTGAGTCTAAAACTAGGGCTTTAATATCTTGACAGCATACTTACTGAAATTCATGTTAGTTCCAGGATCCGGAATGACTTTTTCCTTTGATTCTACTACATTAGTAAAGAGTTCTGTTAACTTTTGTAATTATTGTTTAATCAATAAATGCTGAAAATTATCCCTGGTATTGATATAAGGATTAATTGCATTTTTCTTTTGGTATTGGTTTTTTTTCCAATGAAGGTCCAAGCCACTGTCCAAGAGACACTGAAGAAGCATGAGCTCACTAGACCTCTAGCTACCAAAGAGTTGGAATGGTTTGCGGTATGCAATGAATGATTTTCTGTCCTGATAAGTGTTACTGAAATTGACAGTTATTAGGTGAATTGACTAATATTTTGTCAATTTTGCAGGCCTCTGCTCTTTTGGCTCTACCCATTATTTTTGTGGCTAGAGTGTTTTCAGCTGTGTTCTGGTCAGTCTTCAATGTCATCTTCAAAATTTGTGCACTGATTTACTTTTTATTGATCTGGATGTCCTCTTTATTACACATGTTTTTGGAACTTAATAGTAACGTCTTTTACTTTCTGCAGCAATAAGAAAGTGAATAAACCTTCTCGAAGTGGAAATAACCATGCACGACGCAAAACTAAGCGAAGCCATCCAGACAAGCACACATCATGAAGTTAGGTCCTGCCTTATTTTTTTGCTGGAAAGAAATTTAGGTATGCTATTCTATTTTATTATTGATTTGATTCGGGATATTTTTCATTAACTAACTTTATTTTATGCTGCATGATGCAAAGTGTGCTTTGATGTCTTTACCATAAACTGTTACTTATCATGCTGTGTGGCTCAATTTGCTTTTATTTGTCCATGAAGAACATTAGTGACACTCGTTAATACATTGTTACGGTTTAAAATTCATGTGGGTTCTACTAAATGACGTGAGTCATACTCCTTATTTAACTAGTCCTACATTATTTTTATCCAATAATAAAGAGTCCTTTGCTCTGTGATCTTATTTTCAATTGACTGCCTATTTTGATTTACTTGAAAGATTTGAGAGCTAAAGGGGAAATAATTTGGGTGTTGAACTGGTCATCCATGAAAAGCTTTGTTTGGTCTTTTAAATAAAACCACCTTGTTGTGAATTGATATTTGTCTCAGAGGAAAATAAACATTGTCTCTCATTCACTAAATTACGAGATTAGAAAGAAGCTTCTCTAAGCTGAAAACCTGATGCCCCTGCTATCTTAATTGTATTTGATAATGAAGCCTTACTGTTTGGAACGGTTATCATTCCTCCCGTATCAAATGGTTTTAACATTAGAAAAACGAGTGTCCTATTTTCCTCCTCAGTTTCTGCTCTGGTGTTCGACAATTCACTGGGATATAATACAATTGTTTTTTGAAGATGAGGGTAAAACATTAGTGTCATAGAATGTGTAATTCAATGTAGTAATTCATGTTAATTTTTGTGATTTCTTTTGGAAGGGTCAAACCCATCTGTATGACCACCATAATTATGTTTCCCATTTGGAGATACATCACTGTAGAATGAGTTCCTGATTTATGAAATTAGTATCTTGAAAAAAATACTTCTTTGGAGGGAGTGTTATAAAGGAGATCTATGACCTAGTCAATGCGGGAGAGGGTATGTTAAAATGGGGGGAAAGCAGGGATTTCATCTGAGGATCAAATAAATCTCTGAAGTTAATTGGTGCACTTGAGTTAAGGCTCTTTTAGTAACCTACTTTTTATAATATCTTAATTTAAGTAAAGCTAGTAATGAGCATCAAGAGTCTTAGACTTTAGAAAATTCATAGTGTGCTCAAAGCTATTTGAATTTGACAATTGATATGAAAAGCTATTGAGGCCAACAAAATCAAAAGAAAAGTGGAATTCACTTGATGACATTGTGAGCATCGTATTGGTAGAAAACCACTCTTAGTTGGTTGAAATTGATCGTCTACTGCTTAGGGAAGTCCGCAAGTCTTCTCAAATTACTTCTGTAGTTAGATGATTTGACATCTGGATGGTGGCGGCGGTGATAAGTATATATTTATCATGTTGAGCTTCATAAATGGAAGCATGAAACTATGATAGGTTTATATGAGTTTTTGTTCAGTAAAGTTGTTGAAAAGTGAATTTAAAATAATTGTTTGGATGAGACAAAAAATAAACTTTATGAAAACGAGTTTTTTTGAGAAGTTAAAAGGGAGAGTGTTGTTGAAACATAACAAGTTAAATATTTTCAGAAAAAAAAGCCTTTTGCAAATTTCAGTTGTTACTCAAATATACACTGAAATTAAAAGCTGTTTTTTTCATCTCAACTCTTCAAACTTAAAAAATCATTTTCCTAAAATGCTCTTACTTTTTATTGTGCAATCGATTTATCTTTTTTGTTTTCATTAATCATGTTGAAATACGATGCTGAAAAAATACTGTTCCTGGTTATTGCAGATAATTTTTCCTGTTCGCATGGGTTTATGGAGGACTATATCTTTCATGTCATGTGGGGTTTTGAATATTTTGCTTCCCTTTTTCTGGGTGAGGTAACTTTAGGACGTTTCACTGTAGAGTTGGGCACACACTATGTTTAGGTGTTTATGTATCTTCTGCCACTGTTATATTTGTTATTAGACTTGGCACTCCCATTTCCTGTCGGTTTTATTTTCTAAAATTCTTGACAGTAAAAGTGTTTCCACTTGATGTATGTTTATTAGAATCAGAAAATTTCTTTCTGTCGCGGTTTTCTGCGGAACTTTAAATCTATTTCTAAAAGAAACTAATTCATGAGTTATTCTTCATTGGAACTTACTGACTTCCCCCCTCTTCTTCTCTTTAAGCTTCTTGAATTATCGTTTGAAAATTGTTAAACAATTGTGGTAATATCATATTATGTACTCCCGTACGAAAACTAATTGACTTGTTAAGTGAGGTATTTTCTGTTTAAGTTAAAAGTGCTTTTGAGAGTTTCTCTATGCAAACTTTAATTTTTATTCTTGTGGAGAATCTCTCAAGTGCTCTTAAAAGCGTGTGATTTAATCTGATTTGGTTTAGGAGAAAAATATCAATATGGTTCAGTTCACGAATTATGGATCGAATGGACACAGGTAATATATACCCGAGTTTCTTTTATTTTTTACTAATGGTAGACATACCAAGTAGTTATTCATTAGATTGTAATTCATTGTTTTGCATTTTACAAAATTATTTCAGTAGCTACGGGATCATTTACCCTAGTTCAAAATCCAGTGCATTACAATGTTTATTTTGAAGTTAAATTTTCTTAAGGGAACAAGATGACATGAGTGATGTCAAATCACTAGTTAAATGTTATGTTCGAAAGAAAAAATCAGAAAAATAAAATACAACTCACCAAGATAAGATGCACGTAACAGATGATGCCCTGCATGAATCTCATCAAACACAATTCTATATAATATAACCAACGTGATGGAATGTGTTGCATTACATAAAGGATCGAGGTTGATTTAATGGATGAATGTTGGGGGACTCAGGTGGAACTGGAGAAACAAAAATGAACTAAACTGTAAGTAAATTTAAGAGACTGCTTTGGTTTTATCAGTTTTGGAAGATCGTATAACAACGATGATCATGCCATGAGAGTGACTTGATTGAAAAAGCTTGCAATTTGTTAGCGTTAGTTAGTGTTATTTTTCATTGGACAAATTCTTCCTCCACCCCCATATCCTCTTCCTGCACCCTCATATAATTTTTTTATTCCATAACTGTTCTTCATGAAATTACATAAATATCCCTATCTTAATAAAATCTTCCCCTTCCCAACCGGATGACCAGGCCATCCGGTTTAATTTTTTGAAATTGTGAACTGGATGGAGGTGTATCCGGTTCTCATTTTAAAAAAAATACAAACTGTCCGGTTAAGAGAACCTTCGTCCGGTTTAGGTAAGCCATTCGCGATTTCCGTTCTTTCGTTATTCAAAATCTTTCAATTAATCCTTCATAGAAGCATTAGATAACCAATTTGTGATGTTTATTAGTAATTAGTAGGTGATATTGATGATTAGAGTAGTTGATTTGGGATTTGGGGGGCTGTCGACGGCGAATTTGAGGATTTTCTGATTTGCTGGGTTGAGAACCGGATGGAGTTGTCCGGTTTGTATTTTTTTTTTAAAATGAGAACCGGATGCACCTCCATCCGGTTCACAATTTCAAAAAACGAAAGAAATGGTATTTATGTAATTTCATGAAGGGCAGTCATGGAAAAAAAAATTATATAGGGTGCAGGAAGAGGGTATAGGAGTGGAGGAAGAATTTGTCTTTTCATTGGTGGTGTGGAAGTCTTTCTGTTTCTTTAGTTGGAAAGGAAATCGAAATCTGTAAGCTTTTATTGTTGTTTCTTTCTAGACCCCAATAATTTTCGTGTGCACTTTCACGAGGTAGTTCAAAGATCAACTATTCTCCATTGTTGTTGCCGTCTCTTTGTTGTCTCGCAAAAACCTTATCATAAATGAACTTAAAAAGAAAAAAGTGTTTTAGATTGTAGAATTATAAAAATATTTTTAAATTATGTAATTTAAAAGTTTTTTTTTAAATAACTTTTTGACCGTGTAATTCGAATGTCGTTTTTAGAGTATATAATTTAGAAATCAGAAAAAATGTTCAAAAGATTCTTTTATACAATTTGTTTTTTTTTTAAGATAACTTCTGAATTTCAAAATTGCAGAATTTGAAAGTTAAAAATCTTTTAAATTATATAATTCAGATTATTTTCAGATTGTAAAATTTTGAAATTAATTTTTATAGTAAAAAAGTGACTTTAAAACTGCATAATTTAGAAACAAAATTTTCAGGACAAATTAAGAATTTTTATAATTATAAGTACAGAAGAAAATTATGGGGTGAAAAAGATATTTGAACCATTAACAATGTAGGCTGGTTTGGGCTTAAATATTGATTTTGTTAACTTTATCTTTTACAGCACGGTTCGGATAAATTGTTCAATGTAAATAATTAAAATTAATCTAATGTCTTAAGTATTATTTTTATAAATATGTTATTACTAGATCTCATGTCAGGAATTATGAACCAATTGGTTAAAAGAGAGACATAAGGTACGATCATGTCAACCAATGTTGAGGAGTATGTTTAAATATGAATATGTTTAAGTTTTATTTCCAGGAAAGTGATTTTTTTAAATATATATATATATATATATATATATATATATATATATATATATATATATATATATATAATTTCTCATACTTCAAAATGATTTTTCTTTTGTTTTATAAAATGAGTGGATTTTAATTTTAGTCTATGTATATTCAAAATATATTTTCATTATAATACTTATTTTAAAATAGACAAAAAGTATTTATTTTTGAATTTTGAATAAAAGATTAGAGGACGTGTTGACATGTCATGTATATATTGTATCACATTCCATAATTACTATTATTACTCTTTCTTGAAACATAATTAATTAACATGTTACATATTCTTTTGGTGAATATTAATAAGTATTACATACTACTGTGAATTAAAAATAATTATTTTTAAGTTTTAAAGGTGTAATTTTTTTTTACAGGAATTGTAATCAAAATGGTTTATATACACTGATTATGTTTGATAAAATTTATGGAAAAGCTATTACCTGTTGGTAATAGAAAATTAGTAAAGTAATTTATTAAATTGTATACAAGTGAAAGAAGGTTAGTGTTTCATGACTATGTTATTCTCGCCTTATTCAACATACTTTATGACCTTAATATTTTTTATTCTCAAATCACATCTAAGTTTTTTTTTTAAACTGCACACGGTTGTGAAAATATTATTTCAATATGATATTTCGCTAATGGTGTTGGAAGATTTCAGATATTTGGCAATGATGCTGGAGTAGGATTATGAGAAAACTGTACATATATAATTTATCTCTTGTTAAAATTGTTGAGCTGGATGCAAAGACCCTCTTTTTAGTATTTAAACCAGTATATTTTTATTATAGTTCTTAAAGTGGGTTAAAACTCATAAATTAACTTGACTCATCCTGGATTTCGTTGGATTAGACTAAATAAATTTTATATATTTTGGTATGGTTGAAATTAAACCCGATTTTCTCAAAGTTAAATTTACCGTGAGCTGGACTGATTCACTAATCAGTAATAAAAGAAAAAAAATGCAAATATAATTAATAATAACTTAATACAATTAAAAAAATAGAGTGCAATACGCACTTCAGGAATTTTTCTCATCTTTCTAATTTTTTTTTTTTTACTTTTACTTTTTTTACTCTTAAAAAACAAAATATCTCAATTCACGGGTTAGTATGCATACTATTATAATATTTAAAATTATTCTTTATAATATTAATATATACCATGATTATATACATAATTTTTTCCACAATTACTCTAATAATTTGAAATTTGATTTTAACTTTCATATTTTTAAAAATAGATTGAAAATAAAATTACAAAATTGCAATTTTCTTTTAAATTAAGCGAATTAACCGTTTAACTTATAACTTTGTAGCGAGTTAGATCAAACTCATTTTTTAAGCCACTAATAAATAAGATAAGTTAAATTGACTGACGTATTAAGCTAGATTGAGTAAGTTAGTTTTGGCACTTTTTATGTTATATTGTTATTTATTTTGTATGATTTCTTACTGATATGGAACATTTTGACATTCTTAGTCTTTCATAAATCACTTAATCTTCTACTTGTATCTACCACCATCACACTACAACATTAGTCTTGGTTTGAAAAAAAAAAAAACTTAAAAAGAAAAAATCACAAATTTTTTTTTTTATAAAAAATGAATTAATATGATATACAAAAGGTTTGAGAAAAACATAACCTTTGGTCTAGCTAATACAAAAACCTGTCCCCACTGCTATATTGAGTTATATATAGGTATTCTCAATTATAAGCGAAAATTAGTTCAATAATTGAACAAAAAATAAAATGTTCTGCTTAAGTATGATTAATGAGCCAAATAATATTTCACAGACTCACTCCTCCTCTCACATCATTGTGAATAACTGATTCACAAATACAGACTTTGATTGATAAAAAGTAATCTTCGTGAGTGATTTTAGTTCTCATATTCTAAAATTGATTTATATAAATTAGGAACGGAGAATGTATCAAATATTTAAATAAAGTAAGATTTAGAAGTTTAGTTGAATCTATTTTCATGTTTTATATTTTTTGTCTGTGAATTTACTGGATGTCACGTTTTCATTTCTTGTGTGAAAGATACAATTCAAACAATTTAGTAATTGCGATAACTACATGTGAGAAATTTAAAAAAGGTAATTAAAATGATATAGACTGAAAAGTATGTGAATTGAAAAGTACATTTAATTAAGCTTGATATTATCATGCCAGCCGACCAAAGTCTATCTAAGCTTATATAACCAAATTCAATACCACACCTTTTAAAACAAAATAAAATAATTTTAATATTATTTTATTTTTCTAACGGTTATTAAAATTTCTTATCTGTTTATCATTTTCTACTCCTAGTAAAAGGCAAGAGTTATCCACTCGTAAAATGGACACCAAAAAGAAAATAAAACCATCGAGGATATAAAGAAACGAATGAGGGGAGAGAAAGTTATCTTTAATAGTTAGGATAAATATTGCTTTTTTAAAAAAACCATTTCAACTGATTAATATTATTTATCAAGTCACTATTTGTTTTAATTTTTTAAAATATAAATAATTGGTAAAAAAGGAACTCACACCTAAATACTAAAAATTAGTATACGTATTTTTTTAATTTACTTTTAAGTTTCATTTTAAAAACTTTTCTCCACATAATTTTTAAAATTAATCCTTTTATCATCGTCTCTTATCGCTTAATTATCAAAACTTAAAAGTACCTAAGTCCCTTAATTATTTTAAAAAACTATTTACCTAAATCTGATTATGTGTTACTACGAGGATAACAAATTTATCACATACATAAAAATTTTAAAATGGAAGTACAGTACTTTTGAACAATAGAAGCCTGCTAATCATTATCGATATCCATCTATGTTAATATACAATTTTTCTGAAAGATATAAATTAAATTCTCCAATTAAAAACATGGAGTGTTGAACTTTATAACTAGTTTTCTAATTAAACTCAATTGTGGCAAAAGTCATTAGAGGAGAACGCTCTCTTTTATCGGACTGATGAGCTTATTCTTCAGCATTAACAACAGAGAGACTTCTGTATTATCAAGGTAGATGTTCTAAACTTTATACAAAATTCGTTATTTTGATGCAAATTATATTTGAAAAAAATGGAAACCACAGCAATAGCAGTTTATAAAAGTTTAGACCAGATTCAGTGAAAAACTAAATTTTAGTTTGTATTATTTTTACATGCATAGTGTTACTTGATATTTTAAAGAAATGAAATGATGTGGTACCCTAGAATCAAAAATTAAAATCTTAAATTTTAACAAAAATTGCTCTAAAGGTGCTATAACCCTACCAAGGACCACTTGCATACATATATTTGAATAGAGTGTGATTCAAAATTGATATATAATTTGGTGCAAAGGAAGTAGGCAATTGTCATCTTTATATGTTGTTTGGATTCGAATCAATTATAGAATTTACTGAATATATTAATGGTACCTTAACAGAAATTATTTGTCAAGGTTGATAGGATTATTAATTAGGAAGAGTTGCTTATGAGAGTTCCTGTTTATATATATATATATATATATATCTGAAATGAAATATCGAATAGCATGGATCAAAAGCGACAACGGATTAGTACTAGATCCGTCTTTACTAATAGAAATTAAACTATTATATATTATTAGTATATTTTTTATCAGCAACTATTATTATTAGAATCGATAACCAAAATCCCTTTACATTCTATCAATGTTTATTAGCAGGTTCCAATTAACATAAAAAAAAAAAAATCAAAGAAATGAAGAAGTTAAGAAATAATCAGGGACAGCAAATATAGTGCTTTTTGACATTAGAGAAATACAAGTAATCGATAAACAAACATTGAAAAAGTCACTTGATTGAACTGATACACGATCACTATGATGGCGGTTGTCCTTTAACCGCTGGAAACTTGGATTAAAGACGAGAAAAAGCAGAACTTCAATTTTATGGAAGCTGATGCAACTAAAGTCATATATATAATGTGCCTGATAAACTAAAACAAGGTCTCATCATCATCATGATCAGAATTTAGTAGGAAGGCCAATAGTTGTCTAGATCCATGCAATGCTCCATGCCCATAAACCTATTCCCGTGAGAATTCATGTTACTCATTTCTGATCCATAACCTACATCTGCACCAAGAGAACCTATGCTCATCATGCTCGAATTCACATCAAGTACTTGACCCATTGTATGAACAGGACCAGAAGAAGCTTGCATTGCTCGAAAAATCGGTTGTGTTGTGGTTGATGCTCCTCCTCCTCCTCCTCCCAGATTCAAATTGAGTCCTGAAATGGTGAATCCTCCTCCTCCTGCTGCTGCTGCTGATGTAGGGTAGCCCAATTGGGATTGCATTGGTTGATTCACACTGCTTGTTGACCCACCTCCTCTCAAAACCCTAGCAAGTTCACCTAACTCAACACTGCTCATGCAGTTCCGTCCATAAAGGAAATGAGCAGCAGGATCTCCCAATTGCATCACTGGTGGTGCCATAATATTTGGCCCTATTTCCAAACTGTACGGATTCACTGCTCTTGCATGGTTGGAAGAAGGGAACTTTTTTGCACCACCACTCTTCTTGAATACCCTGCAAACCACCCATTCATCCTGCTGCATGTATAGAAAGTGGATGTTACATTAGTTCATCTTCTTTTTCTCAAGATATGTGAGTACAAGTTATTACTCCCTTATTTGTATCGATCAATATAAAGTAACATATAATTGAGTTTTCCAAATTGTTATTACTTTTTTCATGGAGGGAAAAATGAAGTGGTTTTAATCCATTGTACTAAGATCAGTGGAAGAAGTAAACTATGTTGAATATATCATATATGTATGTACCCTGGTAGTTCTGAAGCTGGATTTTGAGTGAATGCGGTATTCATGCATGACCCAGTTGCTTTTCTCTCCTCTGGGAGCTCTTCCTTTGTAGAAAACTAAAGTCTTCTTCATGCCAATCAATTCCGAGGTTGCACTGTTCAGGATCTCCTTGTCTTTCCCTGTTGTCTTCCAATACCCCGTGTTCGTTGCTCGATTGGTTCTCACACCAGTCGGGTATTTACGGTCTCTCAGACTGAAGAAGTACCATTCTTTTTCTCCCATCTTAGCTTTCCCTATTTCATGGAAAGATACCATGAATAAGCAGACACGAGAGAATAACTTTCTTTGTGTTTTCTTTGAAAATGGAGAATTATACATACACATTATAATAGCGAATAAATCTTATCCATATCACAAGAAAGACAAACGTCTACCTTAATATATGGAATCATTAGATTAATAATGGATGCATCAATCGGATGCGTGTATTGAAAAGAAACCCTAGATTTAATATTGTGTTGTCTATTTTCGAAAATCATGGATGAAAAGGCTGAAGATAAATTGAAAACAATATGAAAAAAATAAGATGTAACTACATACATCTATATCTTGGTACACGAGCATGCATAAATAAAGAAAGAAAAAACCCAAAATCAAATAGGCATGCATAAAAACTAATCTCAAATAAACAGAAGATAATTAATCAGATAAGAAATATATCTATGTACCTGGAAGCTCCCATGGCTCACTTTTGTTGAGATCTACATCAGTTATAGCTCTGCCTGTAAAACTAGAATCCGATATCTTATTTAGGAGATAGCAAGTGACAAGTTCTTCATCCGTAGGATGAAATCGAAATCCCGGTGGTAGGGTTTCCTCTTTTGCATGAGTTCCTTCCATTTCTATATCCGTTCCCTCCTTGATAATGGCTTCGTTTTCCTTCTGTACCACACAAAGAGTGACATGATACACACGTCAGGAAAAAGCTTTGCAGAAGAAGAGCGTTGAAGAAACTTCAATTAAAAGCTCTCCGTTATACGAATCCACTACTCAAGAAGAGTTAGCATACCCTTTGGAGAAGAATAAATCACAAAGACTTTCTTCTTCAAGTGGAGGAAGAGAAATAATTGAAAATTAGGAGCTGTTAGATCAATAAGTTAAGCAGTTACTTACTTGCATGGAGAGAAACTCCTTCAATCAGGTTTTGATGCTTTATACAAGTTATATCCTTCACTTGGAAACGAAACAATGACTTAAGGGATACTGCAAAATAGGACAAAGGAGATGAATAAGGGGAGAGAGCTTTCTAATAATTACTTATCACCATGCATGAAGAGTAGGGAATTTAAGTACAAAGGTAACGGAGAAAAACGTGAAGAGTGTGTTTCTGAAGCTTTCACCAAATGTGGGTCTTCACCTTCAAGTTGCACATAGTCTAGTAGCTGTAAATACCAAGAAGAATACCTATTTCGACTCGAATTAGAATGACGATCTTGACCTCAAACACTAACGAATACTTTTCTTGCTGACTGCTTTTACAAAGATAATTTTATTCTGAGCAATACCTAATGGAGATAAACAAAGATAATAAATATGTGAAGTTATTGAGTGGTGATAATTCACTTTTTGAAAAAAAAAATAATCTCACTTTATTATCCCCTTCACAATATAAATTTATTTCTTTAGTAGTTGCTACTCTTGATCCAACATTTTTGATAAGTTGAGTGTATATACAAGGTAAGAAATAATTAGTATTACCTATTAATTGTTATATTAGCTTAAAGAGCAGTGATACTTTAACACTGTAAACAGTAATTTACCTTCATTTCACACTGAAAAATAATATTATTTTATTAAAATATTATATTTTATTATAAAAGGCAGGAGTGAAATGGTGTAAGTTTTATACAGTAGTGTCAAAATATATTTATTCTATTAATTGTTATATTAGCTTAAAATATCATAATATCTATTAAAGGAGTTGTTGCTTTAAAATATTGCCAATTGAAAAATAAGGCACATGGGAAAGAAAATAATAATTGACGAGACTTGAAATTCGTAAGCATTAAATGGTTTTAGAAAAAAAAAAAAGACAAAAAAATCAATGTATTTTTGGAGCAAAGATGCTTGTACTTAATTATAAATTTAAAATAGTAGTGTTGTTAGTATATTTTCAATATCTAATTATTTACTTGACACACTTATCATAAATTAAAATATTTAACTAAAATTAATAGTTATAATGAAAAAGGAATTCTGAATTTGATATTGTTGGTTGATTTGAGAGGCAATGGGAGTGAATCATGCACACGTGACGTAGTGGCCCCTGCTTTCTGAGCCAACAGCGTTGAGCCACCTTGTATAAGATCGCACGTTGTATACAAGTGAGGACAATCGAAAAGTCAAAATGCACGAGGAATACCATAGACAAAGACAACATGAACCAACATGAAGGGCTTCCCTAACCTCTGCGTAATATTATAAATTAATTACGTATTACGTCTTACGTATTTCATGGAACACCGTTTCTTTTCTCCTTCACCATTTTCCAGAAATCCCTGTCCTTCCTCCTTCCATTATCCTTCATTTTCCACATTTCCCTTTCTCATTCTCATTAACTACAAACTCAATTACATTTCTATGCAATTGACCTCAAAACTCACTTAATCATCCCATCATAAAGCTTAATTAAGGTGATCACCCAGCTAATGAAGAAAATGTATCTGTGATAAAGATGAATTGACACACCACATTTAACTTTGACAAATTTAAACATTTAATAACTACTGAATTTTACTAGCAATATAACATGATATATATTATCATAATTATTAATCTAATTTCGATGAATCAATTGGTGTTAAATTTGCTTGTGCTAAAAGCATAATCGCTAGGATCCTGGGAAGCCTTTTGGCTTTATATTCCCTCACTCTCCTCAAATTGTAAAACACTCCTGCTATATTATATAATAATATCACTTTATTTTTATCTTTTAGGTATTTATTATCAGCAAACACTAGGCTACAACATAAAGCAAGATATGATTTTTCTCATATATTCTGGTGCATATGTAGCATTTGACCAGGGTCTTCCTCTCCTACATAATGCTGAAAGAAAAGGCGATTTTTATTCTTTAAAAGAAAATTATAATCTATCTTGCTCCTAAGTGAACTTTTCTTGATTGAACAAAGAAGAGTTATTTACCTATTTAACAGTGAAATGATCGAAATTAAAAACTATACTGTGTTGAAATTTCAACTAAAGGTTATTCAAATTTAGTTTGATACCGTAACTATCCATCTGTATCTTTTACTTAATTTAAAAATTTTCCGTATAATTTCGTTTGGGAAAAAATTCACAAAATTCAGAAGAACAACAGATATTATCACAAAATTATTGCACCAACCATTACTCTTAATTATCATTAAGGCTAAAGCTTGAATGAAACTGCTAGATGCTATAAAGATCCGTGCCTTGACCGTTTCTTAATGATTTTATTTTCCCAGTTTCTCTCTTGCGGTAGATTTAATTAATTTGTTTGACAAATTTGAGGAAGTTACAACCAATTGGAAATCGAAGTGTATATCTGGGACAGACTTGTACGTAAAATACATGTTACACAATGGTCTTGGTAGGTTATTTACAGTGGAATACTGAGGAGAGATCGAAGTAAAATTCTGAATGTTGTTTTTAAAAGTGATACAAATTAAAGGATATATATAGTCAACCCTCACCTTCAACTTCTTGATATGGGCAATGAATTTCTAAATATTTTAAAATAAATAAACCATAAAACATCTCGTAAACGATCACGAAATTATATTTGATTAAAAATCACTTGTTATATATATGATGCAAAACATGGTTTTGCACTACGTATTTGTGTACATTTCTTTTCCGATTAGCCCCAATCTCTTATACTAATTGGAATACTCCGTAAATTTCATATTAAATTCATTTATCTGTTTTTTTCAATTGGAAAAATACCTTAAGAAAATGTATTATATTTAAGATTAAACGTATAATTTAGTTCTTGAACGTATAACAGATTCTTAATTTAGTGTTTATATGTAAAATTGTATCAAATCAGTTGTCATGTATGCAAAACTTTATTGATTTAATCTTTGTTTGTAGCATCCAATGTTCTTAATTTAGTCTCTCCATATATAGAAAGTTTTTAATTTCATCCTTATACATCTTGTACAAGCTTAATTTATTTCTATATATAATATATTCTTAATTTGAATTTTTTACATAGATTATAGATATAAAGATTAACTTAAGAACGTGTTTCAAATATAAAAATTAAATTAAGTTTACCTAAAGAGGTATGACAAGAAAGACCTAATTAATAATGTACTGCACCTATATAAACACTGATATAATAAGTTTTACACGCAGAAGTTGAATTAAAAATATGTTATATGTATAAAGGGACCTATATATTTATTTGCAATCATGAGCATTCATAGAAACAAGGAAAGCCTATTGCAAAATTAATTTCGTATTGATTATCGAGGGACACTATTTTTGTCAGCACAACTATACATGTTGCAGATACGGAAACTGCTATGTGCATAAATGAATCGATATCCTCAAGGGCTAGACCCTAAAACTATGAGGAATGTGAAACAGACACCCAGTTTAGGGTTTAATTTGTACTTTATTATACGTCTGATACAAAGATAGATTTCATTAAACAGTAGGCTAATTATAACTAATCTTGTCTTCAAATGGGAAAGTTGCCTTGCTTGTTTCATACGTAGTTTCAATTGTCGGAAGGGCTGTGAATTATTTGTTGTCTTTTGATTGTTGATGTTTTTTCAAAGGTAGGTAGTTATGATATTGGAAAGATTCACGGTTTTAGCATTGAATTATCAATCAATAACTGTGTTTCAGAGTTCATAAAATGTTCCAATATATTCATCTATCACACCCAGTTGATTACTTATCATTCACTTCAAATAATTTAATTTTACTGTCTCCATCTTCTTTACCTGTTCTGAAAAGATCAACACTAATCTTTTCACCGAAGCTTCAAATTCAGAAAATAATTGGAATTCGTGGGTGACAGTAGTTGGTTTCTACGTGCGAAGAGTGATGTGGGTTTTAACTAATGAGTTATACTTAAATTCATAATGCCACGTATATTTATCTCACGTACTCTAACTTTTTCTGGTGGCATTAGTATAAAACATAAGATTTAGCCATAGTCTGAATTGAGGAAGAAATTTTACTTGGATATGAATGGGTGTGATTCGATATAATTATGATGTGTGACGATCAGAAGGTAATTGAAATTCTTAAAAGTGAAAGTTGAAAGGCATGGAATTGACATGAGGATAAGGATTTGCCTACATATGAATGCACACCTCTTTTCTGTGCTGCTCAATTACGAACATACGTGTCCATTTAAATATTGTGAAATTTATCACAAGAATTTAGTTGAGAAATTGAGGATTTTACAGTTTAGTGAAAGAAGCTATTTCAATTTTATGTGGAGATCAATATTTAGTCACAAAACATGATAAGGCTTGCTGGTGATATAAAATTTAGTCACTACATGTCATCCTGTTTAATTTTTTTTACAGCGTGATGAGATTCAAAATCTCATATAACTTCCTCAAACCCTTACCATTAAATTGATCATAATGAGTGAAGTCAATAGTGATCAAAGTTAGAAATTGGTTATGGTTGCAAAGTTAGATTTTTTAGACAAGAAATATGTATATATATTGTATCCTCTTTGGAAACAAAATCATATGTCATTATCCTTATTTTACTTTTCCTGCATCCTATAACTATTTCCAGCACTTCAATTATGTATCTGATTGATGTACTAAACTTAAGATAGCTTGATTAATATTATTTTAAGTATGAAATAACTTATTTGGTCGCAGTTTTTACATTTGGTTATTAATTTTTATTTTGAAGTGTTTGACAAGTAACAGGCATAACCTGTCACACAATGAGAGTTAGGGTTATTCTTTACTTCTTCCTCTTTTGTGACAAATGCACGTCAACCACACTTAACCATTAGCATTGACAAAGTCGTTGCAAGAGACATAAGCTTATTAAATTAAGTTGATCTTGATGGGAAAATGGTATGTAATGTGTTATTAGTGTATCCGATGCGTATAGATAAATATGGGATAGTTGGTATTTGATTGAGTACAGTGAAAATAAGATGGATTTTATTATGAATAAAGAACAATTACTGAACAAATCCAGTGATAGACTAATAGTTATCACTCAACACGAGTTTTGATGTATCGAGATGGTGGAGCAAATTTACATTTTAGTAGTTTAATTGTATGTTGAAATAAACACATATACACTAATACTAATGTCTATTTATTCTGATGAAGATGCTGACAGAAAAATAAAAATATTATATAACCTAGTTTTTTCTACTTGATTTGGTATTTGAACCAATGAATTGAGCCACGAGAGAAATTAATTAAGTGTTAAATACTGATATCAATGATCTTTTACCTTATTTTTTAGTTACACTAAAAGAAAGATTGTTAAACTTACACAGCAATATTGATTCATAATCCAATTCATGACAGAGGCAATAGTATGGCTGTCCACAACCTCTCAATGCTTTTTACTCCCATAATTAAGTGCATCTACTCAGCTCAGTTTACATGAGTCTGACATCTATTAATTGTGACTTCCACTTGCAAAGGAAGTAAAATAACCTACATGTGATTTTCTCTATACTTGTCAATGCTCTACAATCTAATACTTTGACAAAATAGTCAAAACAAATGAAGATTTTTCTTCTGTTAGAAAATATTACAATTTATAGCATATTAAAATGTCATTTTAACTAGTAGGTTTCGTTGAGTTTTTATATAATTTAAAATTATTAATCTAATTTGCTAATAAAAAATTTGAACATTTATTATTAATTTTGAGATTTTACATGATAAAGAGGTTTTTACTAAATTTCCAAAGTTCATTATAAAAATACACTGGATTAGCTCATCAAAACTAGTGTTTTTCTTAATAAAGGGAGGCAGCTACACTAATCCTAAAATGACAGTAAACTAATTAAATGGAAAAAGATAAGTTAAACCAACGCGAATCCAACACTAACATAAATTAAAATATAAAATAATGATAAATATTAATCCTGAAATGGACAATAATTTTTGTAATTAAAATTAAATAATATTAAATAATAAAATAAATTAAGAAAATGTATGTCCGGACTTAACCAACACTTAAAGTGTTGAGTTTGATTGAAACTATAAAAAAAAAAAAAAAAAAAAAAAAAAAAAAAAAAAAAAAAAAAAAAAAAAAACTCAATGCATAGGTTTGTCCGACGCTAGGTAAGATGAGGAAATTAAAAAAAGGCGAGTGCGTAAATTTTCCATTACTCTTTTCTTTGTTATAAGTATGAATGTTCCTTATCACAAAAACTCTAGTTAGGATTTTTTTTTTTTTTTTTCAAAT
>Ga0209489_102030_pt1 | contig 41606 bp, 22 predicted proteins | sample SiratrowhiteBW_FD_187527 | JGI IMG/M metagenome (GOLD analysis project Ga0209489, IMG submission 187527) | Root nodule microbial communities of legume samples collected from California, USA - Siratro white BW (SPAdes) (version 2) | ecosystem: Host-associated > Plants > Roots > Nodule | place...
AGGTGACCCAGGGACATAAAGAACATTGTCAATAGGCAAAGAAGGGAAAAGATGAACAGTACCAACACCATGGGATGAGACCTTAGAACCATTAGCCATGGTGATGGAGGGTAAATGACCAGAGGTAAACAAAGAAGAGAAAAGGGATTTATTACCAGTAATATGATTTGTGACACTTGAGTCTAGAACCCAAAGACCAAGAGAATTGGAGTGGGTGAGCCCAGCAAAAGAGATACCTGTATATGCAACAGATGCAGTGGAACCAGAGTTCTGACGATCCTCATACTATTTAAGAAATTCATTGAAAATAGCCGGTGGACCTGAGATATCAGATGAAGTAGAATCCATGGTAGAAGGTGGCACAGGAGTTGCTTGGACAACCGCAGCAGTTTTAGGTGGACGGCCATGTAAGGCATAACTCCTGTCAATTTTGTGACCAAGTTTGCCACAATGGTCACATTTATGACGCCCTTTGTTCGGCTTTCGAGAACGGGTGCGATCATCACGTTGAGATACTAAAGCAGAAGAGTCATCACCTGAAGTAGATATATCAATATGGGATTTATCGGGTACACGCATAAGGGTGGAAGAAGTAGAAGTAAGCGTGGGCACAACAGGAGATCCCAAAATCTGATCACGAACAGGAGAATAATCATCAGGAAGTCCATATAAGGCTAACAACATGAAAAACTTGGACCGTTGCTCTATCTCTTGAGACGGAGTAGATGCAGGAGGCAACAATTCATTAAAATCATGAAAAAGAGCATGAATTTTACCAAGATACTCAGACATTGTACCATCAAGACGTTTTGAAGCAACAACATGAAGGAGATTTTGACATACTCCATAAAGACGTTGAGTATCATTGGTATATAATAATTTGGCATGTTCCCAAATTTCTGAACACGTCTCATAAGAGCTAAAAATTTGTTTTAAAGACGAGTGAATGGTCGATTTGAGAACCATGCATAATTGAGCATCAATTTTCAACCAGCGAGAAACCTCATTCTCAGGAACATTAGCAACAGACGTTGTAAGATGATTAACGTAGCCTTGACTCTTAAGCCATAACCTAATATCCGAAGCCCAAGTATCATAATTTTTACCATCTAATTTGTCAATTGACAAATGAACATTGACATAATTAGTATAGTGCTCCGGTATAGGAAAAGTAGAGGAGGCGTTGGTAGTTGCAGAAGAATCCATGGAGGAGAGAGAAAAAACGCAAAAAATCAAACGTGCTCCGATCAAAATAATAAGGACAGATCCAGAATGCTTGCATGACGGCGATCACAACGGCGGTAATCGCCACCGGAAAAGTCGCCGAACACGCCGCCACGCGCGGCGGCAGCAGTGACGGTGACCGGAATTAAAATGGCCACTGCAGGTGCGTTGGTGCTCTGATTGACGCGATTCCAAAGGCACAGTAATCGCCTGGATGAGACGCTTCTGATGGTGGTGTCACCGACCCAATCTGCGGCGGCGGCGGCGGCAGCGGCAAAGGTTACGGCAGCGGCGACGGAGGCACTTGAATGAGACGGTGAACAGTGGGTTCACCGGAAAAATTTAACCCTAACCCTAACCCTAAGCTCTAAATGTCATATTAAAATAGAGAAATAGGTATAGGATTAATTCCCTTGTGTGTAAATACACATAAAGGGATGTTTATTTATAGATGATAAAAATAACAGAAATAGTAACAAAATAACAGAGAACATGGGCTAAGCCCGTTATATTCAACAAAATCAAAGGAATGTGCCAATTTTTCTTTTTAGCAAATGAACAACAAGCATCTTATGAAAACTGCTGATACCTGATAGTCAGTTTTTGTAGATATTTTGTTTGTTACTTTCGTTGACAAAAGATGTGTTACAAAAGGAAGAAACAAATCTGCTTGTTTTCCTATAACCTTGTGATTGGAAAATCTATATTTATTTGAAGCTTTAGTTGTCCTTTGCAACACATTTATATAAATCACTATACCTTTGCCCACTATCATTTTCCCTTTTTGTTCCGTTATCCTTGCTGTCATTTATGTGCTTTTTTATCAAGTTTTCTTTAGTCAAAACCCCTCCACTCTCGCCCTAAAACATTACAATGGTGATGCATCTTGTTTCAATACAGAGAATATGGAAATAACAAGTGCATGCATTCAAGTATTTGAAGTGACTTAGATATATACATTTTTCGTGTAGTAACAAATGCAATTAATTCCAGGGTTGCTTGCTGAAGGCTCTGACTCAGTAGCAGAAGCAGAAAGTGCTGTACTTGAAAGCATAAGTAGGTAAGTCAATGGCTTCATTTCATTTGCTGGATCATTGTGTTATGGGGAACTAACAGACTTATTTGCTGCATGAGTGGTTTCCCAGTCATGCTAGGGCAGTGGTTGCAACATTAGGAGGGCAACATGGTGCTTCTGGAAGAGCTAATAAATGGCAACATCTTTATGCTGGATTTACTGTCTGGTTGTCACAGACTGAAGCACTAGGTGATTGTTGATCGATCTGAGTTTTGTTTTATACATATTATATGTCTTCAGTGTAACCTTGTTTTGAACCTTCAAATTTGTTCACAACTTGAAAACTAAAATAGATGAGTTACCTGAGCCTCAACTTAAAGGTCATGAAGAAATTTTTACTACTACTGAGGCTGTGTTTAGCTGAGGGATTTAGGAGGGGAAGGCATGAGTTTCAAATGTCACTCTTATTTGGGAAGTTTTACAACGAAGGAAATATGAGATTACAATGTGTAACACCCAATAACCTTTCCTTAATTTTTCTAAACATCTTATTGCACCAACTTGGAGTACTTTGGATGAAGAATTTTAAAAATACGAAGGGAAGGAAGCTTGTTAATTGACCATTCATATTCTGCTGCCTTCGTTTTCTTTTGATTCCTTCACCACACTTCCCCTGCATATTTACTTGCATTGTTGCTTCAGCAAGTTGTTTTCAGTTAGAATGATTTGGAAAACTTGAAATGCAGATGAGGATTCTGCAAGGCAGGAGACCCATAAAAGTGTCAAAGATGACACAATTTCATACACAAATGCAGATGTAGTTGTTAAGCTACAAGGCTGGGATCCTGCTTATGCCAAAAGTATAGCACAAGCATGTTTAAGTGCCCTTAAACAGTTAATCTTGTCAGACAAGAAACTTCCAGGTACTTGTAAAAGATTAGGATGTTATTTTGAAATGGAAGCACTGAAAATAAGGTTTATAACTTATAATAAGTAGCATCCTTACTTTCTAACAGTAACAGATGAGAAGGAAAAGAATAAAAATAGAGGTGAAAATGACTGGGGGCATTTCACAGGTGGAAAGAGGAGATTTTCAGATTGAAATAAGGAAAGAGGAACAATTTTCATTAGCCCAAGTTTGGCTTTAACACTGTCATGTTGCAGGTAAAAAAAGCCTCTACATAAGATTGGGATGTCGCGGTGATTGGCCAAACGTCAAACCCCCTGGTTGGGATCCATCAAGTGAAGGTAACACAAGTCTTGGCATTTAGTAATAACACAAGTTTATCTACCACAAAGGTAGTACAAATGACAGATTCAGTTGTTCATGCTGTTATTCTAGTCAGAAAAACCAATGCACTGTAATTTTATAACTATGTGTTGGATGGTGTAACATAATTAAGGATTTTTGGTTGCAAAATTGGTGATACAGCTTTGAACTGCTGTGGACTTGCTCGATTAAAGCAATTGGGAACCAAATTGTTGTTGGAATGGACACAGACAAGAAATTGGTAACCGATATAAAATACAATGCAGGGTCTTTTATAAAATTAAATATATGTATAAAATAATAATTTATAATAGTCTTAATTCTTATCCAATTGGGTAGTTGATAATTAAGTAATTTAATATGTGGAAGTAATAATATTCTCAATTTATTCAATTAGAAATATTAATTAATCAGTTGAAGATTTAAAAATATTTACATAATGTATCTTTAGAATACTTTATATTTTTTCTTGTGATGGGATGAGAACTTAGTCCCCTGATTATGACAAACAATCTCGTAGCTGATTTTTGGAGGGTCAAAATCATGTAATCAAATGTTGATGCCACAATTTAAAATTTAATTCTTTTCTTTTTTTTAAAAGTTGTTTCATGTAGATGATAACTAAATTATTTTAACTAATAAATTAAATGTAATCTGTATTTCATACTTTCATTAAAAATATTCATTTTCATTCCTAATTGTTATATTAATGTGATTAAATATAACACGGTATCATCCCAACAAACCATGAGAATTCTCAATCTTAAGAGAATGGATGTTCATATTATAGTTTATTCATGCAGACTTGTCATGATGTAAACTTAAATCCTAAACACCAAATCATATAACCTGCAGAATCAGCCCTCCACCAAAGTTTAAAACAGTTAGGAATGAATATTTTTAATGAATAATTGTTTAAACTTAAAACAGTTTTCAATGTATCTTCAATTGAATGCTATACCCAATATAACATTCATTTTGACACACCTTAAATCTACTAGTGAACACTAAAAATGAAGCTCCCAGATTATTCTAACTTTACTATATTTAATGGCGGATTTCTAATAAATGTTTAAGGAATGTCAAAATTATATTATAAATGTACAAAAAATTTAGAAATATCAAATATATAAAATATACTAAATTTTAAAAATATATTTTATTTGTATATAAACTTACATGTATGTTAAATCAAAATTGAAAAACCTATATTATAAATGTACAAAAAATTTAGAAATATCAAATATATAAAATATACTAAATTTTAAAAATATATTTTATTTGTATATAAACTTACATGTATGTTAAATCAAAATTGAAAAACCAAGGTCCCTCACACCGCTCTAAACTCGGTCACTGTCAATACTTTTCTCTTAAAGTGCAGCAAGTCTCTGAGTTATTTTCCATCTTCAAATGTGATATAATTCCAGTCCTCACTGTCACCAATTGCATATAAAATATTTCATCAGACTAAATCAAGTCTATTTAAAATCAGCTTTAAAACTATTTTAATAGGGCTTTAAATCAGCTTTAAAACTAAGGAGCTGGTTCAATAGTCTGCCGTTTGCTGAAATGAATAATTTGGCATGCCATATGAATGGATGTTAACCCTGCTTTTAGGAGATCAAGTAAACATGAATGTCATGAAACAAGAAAACAGATTTTAAATTTAGAGACCCGGAAACAAAAGATCGAGATTGTGTTTCTTGAACTTCTTTGCACAAAAGGGGAATAGGCGTTTGAACAGACAAAAATCTAATAGAAGTCATTGATAGCCAAAGTCATTTTCACTTTTTTAACACCTAAGAGTTTCTGAGCTATAATTCCTGACTCAAATTCCAAAAGCTTACATCAGCAACGAAAATCAATTAATCAGACTTTTTTTAGTACTTCAGGATTTGTATTTCCGTGTTTAACACTCCAGAAGGTGCAAAAAAATGCAGTCTAACTTAGAACGCACTGTTTTCTATGCCAAGTATCCTGATGACTATTTCACAAAATAGGTTTCAACAAGACTACACCAGAGAGTTACAATAACTCAAATGAGCTAGAGTGGTGATTTACCAAAAAAATAAAAACTAACACACCAGCATTCCTATCTTAACCAGTCAGCCAAATATCAGGTACTAAAGTGACAATTATGATCTAGCAACCTCACTATGAATTGAATAAAAGAATGCAACGATATCTGAAGAACAACCCTCTCAACATAATTCTGACCTCAAGGAGTCAACCTCAACCCAACCTTTCAACATAAATCGGACCTTTCCAAATAATGTTGTAACTTCTTTTTTGAAAACAAATCCACAACTTCGTCATCAATGCGCTTCCCAGACAAACAACCAGAAGCAATGTTAGACAAACAACCAGAAGCAATGTTAACTTTTTGTATTCTAAACAGATCAACAGTCCAAAAGCTAGGCACCTTCATTCAAGAAAAAAATCAGGAACAGTCTACACCGGCAGACTGGAGAAAAAAAAATTCCCTAACATGCTTCAAAATACCATCAGCGTCACAAGTCGTTTAATACACCATATTCAAAATACAAAGTAAACTCATTTTGAAATTTGGAGGGTGAAAAATAGGGAATATCCAATTTTTATTTTTCATTATAAATTATAAAAACCCAACAGAAGGTGAAAAATTAACAGGGTCATATAATCACAGACAGTAAAATAAACTCTAACGAAGTTCGAGTTGCATATGGATAGCAGGTCCAAGTAAGGATGACATAATGAATAGGAAAGTTTGCCTAGAGAAATAATATCACAACTCCATTTTGATTGATCCAGAAGTTTACAATATTCAATTCCAAGATCTCCACCTTCACCTTCCATTAGGAAAACAGCCTTAGACTTCCTTCTTGATTGAGACATCTAATCCCCCACTGGATGGTATCTGCAAACAGTCAGTTAAACATTTGAGAGGTACACCTACATAGCAGAAGGTGAGAATATTATTTGTAAAAAGAAATAAGAAATATGAAAATATAGCCTAATATACATAACAGCAAGTAATATCTTTAGAATGCATATCCAAATTTGAAGACCAATCACAAGATGTCAAAGACAAATTAATTCTTAAAAACACCTATACCTTGTATTGAAGATTTGTTATTGTAGCTCTCAACAGAGTATCTCCAACTATTAACCTCAGCATCTTCACGAAATCATCACGGGATATCTGCTTTGACTGAAATAGAATACCATATATTAGTGGATATTATTTCATCAATCAAAGTGGAAAGGACATCAACTGGAACTTATTTTGCATACCCTGAATTGTTCATAATGTGTTTTGATAAGATTCATATCCTTGGACGGAACCTGATTTCTGATAGCAGCAAAAAGCACTGGAAAAGGCATCCAAGGGGATTTCGGTACTTTTGGAGCGCTAGCAACTATACTAGGAGCTTTTCCCTAAGGAAGTATCCAACATTTCAAAATTATACGGATAATGCTCTACTTATAAGAAATAAAACAATAAATGATTTTAATAAGACAGTTTTCAAAAGCATTATAAAATCTCTAAATGTGGCATGTTTCTCTCCCAAAACACTAAACTGTGCATTAGTGCTTGCAGTCTAAGAAAGAACAAACCCGAGTCCCATAAAGTTTATGCAGGAATTAAATATTCACAACTGTGATAACAACAAACTTTCAGCCCTTAATGTCCACCCTGTAACTTTAAGACTACCTTATGTGACAAAAACTTGGTGGAACATTCAATTCCTCCATAAAGGAATATCAAATTATGCAAACTGTTATTGTTCTTTTAGAATAGATCATCTAGATATTTTATCATACCAAGAAAGAAAATCAAAACATAAAGATACTGGAATTTTAAGATACAAAAACCACAGTTAAAAAAATTGTTAAATAACATTCAAAACCTGCGAAAAGAATTAGATGCAAAACTAAAATATCAAATAACTTACATTATCTATTGTAGATGACTCTGAGAGGCCAAGAGGACCATGAGAGGCTGCATTAACCTCATGTCCACAAAAATGACCTGCAAAAGTGAAACATGAATAAATGATCATGAATCATATTCACCCAACAGCTAAGTAGCAGAAACCCTGTTGTTCCATTTGACCAGAGTGAAGAAATTAATCTGATGAATGTAAGATAGACCTCAAGCTGATATCAACAATCTCCAGATAAAACACTATTCCTGAATACTAACATCTCATAAAAAATTTCCATCCAAATGGAAAGAAAGAATCATAGATGTCAATTAGTTATCCTTTTGCTCAACCCATTGAGCAGCAGTTACACGATATTAAAATGTACAGCTTCTTTTTTGCCGAGAAAGCCCAGATGAACAGTAAAAAGGGAAACAAAAAAGAAAGGAAAAACATATCACCTTCAGCATCAGAAGAAACCTTGAAGCTAACAACAAATTCGGGATAGATGTGGGTGTTCATGTTCATATTCCACACAACATAGTATCGTGGACACTGAATATTATCCACCCCACTATCATATTCACAACTACTGGGTTGAAACTGACCAGTGCCAGGACAGAGAATCTCCATGTTCCCCATTATTACTCGACAGAGAGCCAAGTGTCGAATCCCATTTTCGTCAACATCACAATAACGTACACTGTACAATTGGTAAAACTGAATCATTCTCTAAGCATTCCAATTGTGTAATCTATAATATATATACGAAATAGAAACATGATAGATTGGTAAAAATAGATTATATAAGGACACAAATAAAAGCACTTTGTATGTAACAACACGAAAAAAACAATAGCAGTAAGAATAACAGGAAAATTTGGTCATAACTGCACCCTAAATGTAAAAGGTGAATCTTAAATTGATTAAAGATTATTCTAGCAGTTAGGAATAACACTCAATATGACCAGTACAGGACAAGTAAAAGTTTAAAAAAAAAACATGATAAAGCGATGAAACTTTTACAGAAGGAAATCCTACTGCCTAAACACTATATTCAAATATGCTTATCTTTATAAAATATATAAATATAAATAATTAAATCATGCACACTATAAAATAAAATAAAAATGCAGAAGATAATAATAACATAGGACAAGTATAGGTTAAAACTGGGTGACTGAGAAAAAAATGCTATCCCTTAAATTTCTAACATATATTCAAATATATAGAGACTACGACTCCAATTATAATTTAGTAGAGATAGATTTTAGTCACCAGTTGCATTAGAAAATAAAGGATTAACTTGCTCATCAGCAGTTTTTGTTTTAATCGGCAACTTGCTCATCAACCTTAAACCCTAATCTAAAACTGAGATGCCCATATACACAGCTAACCATCTTTCTCTTAGTCAAGTCAATCAAGTATAAGTTTCAGATAAATTTATCATCACTATTAATATTATTAAAAGACTTTATCATTCAGGGTCCATGATATAAAAACTAACCTGGCGTCAGGGCAGGAAGCAGCTGCAAGATGAACACCAATGCCATATTTGCACTTTGATCCAGATAGTCCACAATGACCAAGTCCATACTCCATCATTGTAGACAGTTCTCGTTTAGAAAAAGCAAGCCAAGCATACCTAATGTTAGCTTCCCCATGAATTTTTTTTGTAATTTCAGCTTGCTTCTGGAAAAGCTCCCATCGGGCTTGCATTGCCGTGCCTGAGCAGTGGTAAACCTCAACTATGTCTGAATCAGAACTGCCAAAACTACTCATTCCCTTGAGAAACATCTTTTGTACAGAATTCAAATCCAATATTCCATATACTGATTCAGTATAAGCATCTAATCCTATGTCTTGATTGTGCTGAATAGCTTCACCAACATTTCCACAGTCCTTTTTGTTAATGCTATCTTCAACTTCTACATCATATTGACAGTAGTTTTGTTTAGTATCAATTTGAATGCCCTTAACTAGAGCATTGGACTCCCCACTACACTCACTCAATCTGGATTGATCCACTCCATTTATTTCAACTTCTAAATGTAATTTTATTTCATTAGATGCATACGAGTCTGGACTTTTTCCACTTTCCTGTTTGCTGATATTATAAGGTTGTTCTTCAGAGGAAGTATAGATTTCCGGGAAAAAGCAGTGCCCTGCATCATCAATCCAAGCTATAGGTTGTTGCAATCCAGTTTTCAGGTCCACCTTGTGCAAATGTAAAAAATCAAATACAAGATGATACCCATTTAACTCTATCTCGACAGCTACCTTCTTGACTTCATGATCCTTCTTAACCAAGTCAACAACATCCTTAGGAAAGTCACACCATTCACCGTTCCTATAGAACATCAAACGCTCCAGTCTCCCACTCTTTTTATAATTTGAAAAACGCCTAACTAAGGACTGGCCAATATGAGGACCAGCATTTGTCAACTTGTTTCTACATCCACCAAATCTCATCCGTTTGACAACCCTGCTCGTTGGTGACATGTACGATGGCCAATGGCCTAAAATTGGTTGTGCAGCTCCACCGAAATGTGCAGCATATCGGGTTGCTCGCTTGCGCTTCAGATTGAGTGCAACCCTATCCAATGCCTTTGCGATTTTTGCTTCCATTTCTATCTACTAGCCCAATATCTATAAACAAGCTTAATATAAAAAGCTCAGGTGCAGTAGTTAAATAGAACCCTAGACCTTGAGCAGTTTCAATGAAACTGTGGTGCCAATGGTGAAGACCGTGACATCAAGAATATTTGGCAATCCCTGAATGTTTAAAAATTTTGAGAATATTGAACTGATACATAGGATAACGAACACATAATCAAGAAGTTGACAAATAAAGAACAAGGGTTAACTAATAAAAGCATTCCTGGATAACAAAACAAGCAGTCTGAAACACTTGCACAATCTCCAACAAGATTAAATAAAATAGAGTATTGAACTTACAACATATACAAAAGTAGTCAACACCCAAGACACAGTAAATTAAACTCAAAAAGCTTTAAATGAAGGACATGTTTGGAACAACTTCTCCCTTGAGCATTTCAAGAAAAATAAAAGAAAAAGCTTCTTTTGAGCTAAGATTAGCTTATTAAATAAAAAGTTATTTTTTCGCCTTGAAGCATTTACGAAAAATTTCTTCAAAATAATCCCAAAACAAATTCAATGAACATGATAATCTTAATTCGTTCTAAGCTGAATTTATCCAATTTTACATCAAAATATTTCTCAACAACTTTTTAGTGTCAATGTCAATATGTAGGAGAGCAAAAACTGCAAAGCCCAAGAGAATACAAGTTCAAAAGATGTATAAAATGTGATAATAAAGCTAAAAAAGATTTATTAAAATAGAACCCTAAAACTCTTTAGATTTGGTTTACAACATAAAGATCCGACCAATTCTCTTGCATAACATAAATAACCTTGTGCTCTAGACCTATTAAAAGGCCAATGCTAGTTATGTTATTACTAAGCTAATAGTTAATAAATACATGGAGAACATTCGAAAACAAACAGAATTTAACAGATGACATAAATACAGTTGTCTGTTCTTGAAATTTACAAATCAGCTAGAAAGGCGGTTATATTATACAGGTAGTTCTAAAGAATAGAGCATAAAAATATGTGTGAGCATGCTTTTAAAAATATGTATCTGAGGATAAATGATTACATACTCCAGGATTACTTGATAGCCAATCTCCACCAATCTCCATCTAACAACACTAAAAACTCTTTCTCTTAAATTTTGGAAAAGGGTTATGTGTCAGGATCGGGAGTTGATGCGAAAACATCTAACAAATTGTCAAATTGTCGTATCTAAGGCCTCCAAATGCATCTAGTGCACCCGATACAAAAATCATTTAACAAAAACAGGTTGTATCCCTCATACCACTGGCCGCATAAACAGATAATCTTAAACAAGAAATTCACAGATCAAACAAACTTAAGAAATACCACAAAATTGATCAAAGACACGAATTTAAAAAAAAAAAAAATATGCATACCCAGCACTGCATTTAGTGATCATACTGTACATGCTTTTCTCCAGAAACAGCTCTGCTCCTGATGATCGAATTTAACAGAATAAAAATAAAATTCATAAAAATTTATATGCATAAAAATTGTATAATAAAGCAAGTCGTGGCGGTCAACTACAATCAAAGACACTGCACCTGATAATCAACAAAATTAAAACACCGTCTCCGACAAAAAAACCTATTAATATTACTTCTAAAAGCAAAATTAGCTCCCAAAAACTACAGATAAACAGCAAGATTAATTCAAAAACCATGGACACCCAAACCCAAGCCCGATCTACTAAATCCAAGCCCCAAATCGAAAAGTCAAACGGACAAAATAAATGTCCAAACCCTCGCAGATAAAAAAAATTCTGAAACAAAAAGGACATGGAAAAACCCAGAGAAGCTTCAGAAATTACCTGAGTGCACAAACATGCAAAAGAACAGAATTACCTATTTACCTCGTACAAAATTTTCACCTCTTTTTTTTTTTTTTTGTTTTACTCTATTTTCAATTCCCTTGGTGCATCGGAGGGATAGGGTTTCTATTTACACCGTTCTTCGCTGAAAGCGAAAAACCCTAACATGAAGGTTCGGCAAATGGTAGGGTTTGGTGAAAACATCGCCTGTAGAAAAGAACTGCTGATAATGGAGGCGTTTCCCCTAGATTCTGCAATTTCTTGCTACCCCTTTTCCAAGTAAACCCACAAAGGTTCACACCGAGGATTTCATATACTCACCCGCATTTATCCCTACTTTTGTCACAGCCTCGTTTTATTGGACCGTGTTGCTTGCTGACTCACCGTCTGCAGTGTCACGTTTTATTATTTATTTATTTTTTTCTGATTTCTTCTTTGTCAATTCTCTCGTCCATATCTTCTCCCCTTTCTAGAACTTCTTTTCTCTCTTTTTTTTTTTTCAATATAATATAATATAATTATTTTCTTTTTCAAGACGTTACATAGACATGTCTTTTCGCTGATGATGAACAGTTTGACTAGATAAATGTGTTTTTATTTTTTTACAATAAATTATGAATTTTTCATCAAAATGGTATAATTTAGTTGTTTTATTATAAGAAATGTAAAAGAAAAAATTTACTTACAAATTGGGTAATTAATATCTAATTGTCATAATTTTTTTTAGAAAGAAACATATTGGTGCAAGATGACTTATTTCAAATGAAGTTTTATGAATTAGGTACTATTTACCTAAAATTGTAAATAATTTTTTTATTCTGATAATAAACTAACTAAAATTGTAAACTATGATAAATAAAATTATGTAAATTTTTCTTTTTAAATTTTATATTTAGTAGTTTCCATCATTTGAAATTTATTTTAATTTTAATGGTATAATTTCATGAAATCTGAAGAGTAATTAATATGTTTTGTTTATTTTTCCATCAAAATATGAACATTAGTTAATAAATAGGTTATGATTCTAAAAATATTAGAATAAATGCAAAGAAAATTGATAGATAAACTTAATGAGAAATTAAAGGTTTAGGTCTTGTTTGTTACAAGTTGTGTATAACTCACATATATTTGGGAAAGTCAGCATGTTTGAATTTGAAAATGTGTGAAAATAAAAAATAAAAGGATTTGTGAGAGGTGACTTTGTATTTTTTTACTGTACAGTTATCAGAGAGGGAAATTATAAATGATGTTGCTATGCATGAAGCAATTGGTGTGAAAGCTAAAAGCAAATGTGAGCTTTCCCAATAATTACAATTTTAAAACAATGGATTATGAATTTGTTGTAGTGTAACTATTTTTTAAACAATAATCTATTATTGATTTTAAACAAAATATTGATAACAGTGAATGTTAAAGTTAGATTGTACATTATGCAGCTAAATGATAGTTTATGTAAGAGATAGGAGATTTAATATGCCACGTGTTCATTTTTTTTTCATTTATATTATAATAAAATAAATATAATTAAATATATATAATAACATAATATTATTAAATTATAATTATAATAATAATAATAAAATAAATTTTAAAAAATAACATTAACAATAATATTTTTATTTTATTTTTATTTTAAAATAATTAAAATCTTATTTAATTTTAAAATATTTTTAATTATAACAACAAATTTATAACCTTACATTTTTATAAATTAAAATTTGAAATTACTCTTTTAAATTCATTCAAATTTATCTGTTTCTTGTTTCATAGAAAAGTGACAGTGATAAATTAGATGGGTAAGTTAAAAGTCATCCTCTCAACTATACTGCTATTGCATACATATCCACATACACATGGACATGACCAATGAAATTTCATTTCAACAAACAGATGAATTTAGAGTAAAGGAATTAAAGGAAAAAAAAAGTTGTCCAACATAAAATAAATCAGATAAGTCAATAAATATTACATAATAGCAATACATGCAAACAAATGTGAAAATAATTATATTAGTATAATATTTAAAATGTTTCATTAAATAACATGTGAAAATAAGTATTTTCATTAGTGTTTCAATATTTAAATATTATAAATTTAATATAACAAAAATTACGGTCACACTTTAATGTATAGAAAAGTAAGAAAAAAAATCTTATCAAAGAATAAAACATTCCTAGCAATGTCTCATCTACAGACGAGAAACTTGTGTATAAAACTATGAATGTCCTCCTCTCTATCATCCTTATAAAAAGGAAATACAATTCTGTTGACGGTTAGATAATTATATCTTTTTAAAGTAAAATAATTTTATTAATTTAATAAAAGACATAACTATATAATATTTTTAATCAAAATTAATAACATAATTTTTTCACTAAGAAATAATTGCATAATTCATCGACTATTATTATAATAAAATTATTTATTCTTTTAATAAAATAAAATATCGACACATAAAGACAAAGTACTTGTATTTACCCACGGACAATTTATGCTCTAAATGAATTGTTTGACTCAAAAATAGTCAATTTCGAATATTAAACTCAATAATTAGACTTATTTATTTGTGTCTATCTTTTGAAATAATTATTCTCTTAGTAAAAAAAAAAAACAGATTTGTCCTTTTTTTTATGCAATTGTCTAATTTGATTAATTTTAAGATATAAAATTTATTTTTTTATGAAACAAATTTGATCTTCTTAAGTAAGTTTTCTAAAATTATTTATTTCATAAAAGTGACTTATTTTAAATTTAAACAAGGACCCAAATTTTGGCTGTCAACACTCACTTCAAACCACACACTATACCTGCACATAGGTATGGGATTGACTACTGCTTACTATTATCAATCTTTCTATTCTAAATATTATATTGATGAAGTTTGGTAGAGTACCTGAAAAATCCTCTAACATTCAAATAAGATCTCAGATAAATCAATTAGTAAATAACTATTAATCACAAACACACCGTACCTTTCTCCTAAGATTTTATATATATATATATATATACTAGTTTTAATAGACCGAAGGTCGATGAACCTTAGTAACTAAATATAAATTTATTACAATTATATCTGTTGATTTTGACTATATCTTCAAATAATTATGTCCCTTAAGAATGATTAAGTTTGGTACATCTAAACTTATTTTCTATGATACAATACACTAATCCAAAATACGGATGAGAGGTGGAAGCGAAAAAGATAACAGGAAATATTTAATGAATGATATTTATTATAAAAAAATCACATAAGGTAGAAAATAGGTGGGTTGACAATGTATCTGAAAACAGTCTGTTTAAAGTAAACTAATGAAGTTCCAGCATCAACTACATTCAAGGTCCAAAATCAAAAAGAATGCCTAGGAGCTAAAATTTCACAATTGACTTGTCCAGGAAAAAATTGAAAATATTTGCCTGCAAGAGCAGAAATATCCGTCTCTTCATGCTACTAATACTAAAGTCTTACCCTTCCTTAGCATTGGATGGTATCTGCATGCAGCCAGTTAAACATCATTTAGGAGGTATGACCACATAGCAGAAGGCAGTTGTCTATAATTTCATAATTTATTAGAAAAACGAATTTCATAACCCAACATACTTAATAGCAAGTCATTCCTTGATGAGGTATAATATAATATCATACCACAGTTGAAGACCAATAGCAAGATCTCAAAGCCAAAATGAAAGTTTTTTAAAGAGTAATCTGTACCTATTGTAAAAAAGGCTAATCTATACCTTCAATTTAAGTTGTGTCATTGCAAGTTTCAACACAGCATCTCCAACTATTAACCTCAGCATCTTCACAAAATCATCCCGGGATATCTGCTTTGACTGAACAAGAACAGCCCAATATATTAGAGATATTTCATCAATCAAGGGTAGGCAACAAGTGGAGCTACTTTACATACCCGGAACTGTTCATAATGTCTTCTGACAAGTTCCATATCATTAGAAGAAACCTTGTTTCCGATAGCAGCAAAAAGCAAAGGAAAAGGTAACCAAGGTGATGTTGGACCTCTTGCGACAGCTGTTCCCTGCAAAGATATCCCACAAATCCAAAATTGTTTCTATCAATGATCTTTATATGGACAATAATGCCAACAATATTAAATTAAGACAAATCTCAAAAAAGTGTTTGTTGGTCACTGTAAACAGAAAAGTAAAACTAGTATTTCCTGATTACTATTTGGCACTTTTCTAATAGAAAACCAAACATATTAATGGAGTGTTTGGTTGGAGGGGTGAGAGTGAAAATAGAAATAATGGATTTAATAGAGAAGAAATAGAAAGGAGATAACTAAAAATGAGTGGGTCCCACCAGTACTTTTCTACTTTATACTTTATTTCTTATCTATTTCCACTATTCTCTCTCTCTTCTAATTTCTTCAACCAAATATCTTTAATTTCCACTTTATTTCTCACCCAGTCTTCACTTATTTTTATTTCCATTCACTCCACTTCTCTCTTATCTGACAAACAGGACCTAAAAACCAAAAAAAAAAAAGTACACAAGAATACACTACAGGAAACAAAACGAGATATTAAAACAATAATGACGGAATTCCTTAAGGGGGAGAAAACAGATTACCAATAGCACAACTTCAAGTATGTTATGAAGCTATCGTAATATCCCAATCACCGTCAATCTAAATTACCAACCGATTCTTGGGAAAGTAAACCATGCCCTAATCTGTTTCTCAAGGAAATATCGTTTTTCCTCCCCCAAAACACTAATTTGTGTTTGCACCCATAACTCAGACCATTCTATAACTATCAGACTAACTTAATGGTCAAACCTTCATAAACTTCCAACTCCTTCTGAGTTATATTCCCCCTTAAAACAGACAATATACTTTTAAATAATAAATTAAAAATACAAGGCAAAAACGGTAAACAGAAACAAAGATAACACTTGCAGGTGAAAACAACGGTTATAAAATAGGTATTAACATAGAAAGGCTGGGAAAAAATCAATCCAAAAACTCAAATATCAAGTAACATACCTTAACTACTGCACCAGAATGTGACAGTCCTTGAGGACCATGGCAGGCTGTCATAACCCCAGAAACAGTATTCTTCCTTTCACTTCCACAAAAAAGACCTGTAAAAATGCATCATGTATTAATGATAAAGACCAAAAAAATAAGGAATAGCACTCATACAACTTCGCCATCAGAAACCACCCACGAGGAGATATCAACAATCCATGGATGAAGCAATGTTTCCTAATACTAACATCTGATACAATTTTTCCAACCAAAAGGAAAGAGAATCACGTGTACCATAGTTTGCCTTTTGTTCTACTCATTGAGTACTATGTACATAATATTAAAATGAACTTATTGTTAGCAGGAAAGCAAAAATTAAATAGTAACACGTTAAATTAAAGGAACAACGTATCACCTTCAGCATCAACAGGCACCTTGAAGCTAACAACAAATTCTGGATAGATGTGGGTGTTTATGTTCATATTCCACACCACATAATATCTCGGACATTGAATGTCATCCACCCCATTATCATATTCACAGCTACTGGGTTGGAACTGGCTAGTGCCGGGATAGAGAATCTCCATGTTCCCCATTATTACACGACAAAGGACCAAATGCCGAACCCCATTTTCGTCAACATCACAATTACGTGCACTGTACATACAGCGAAATTTAATCCTTCTCTAAACATTCCAAAAGAATGATATAGATAAAATCCAAAATAGTAGGCACAATAAAGTGTGAAATAAACATAATAATATGATAAAAGTAAATATGGAGAAAAAGTACTTTGTGTGTAAACATAATAATACATATAATAAAACAATCTCAATGAAAAATTTGACAGTTGAAATTATAATAATTAGGAAAAGAACAAGACCAGGAAGAAAATATGCTCACAACTCCACACTGAAAGTAAAAGTAGTACAGCAAAAACTGGTTAAAGAATATTCCAGCAGTTATGCATAACACATTTCATAACCAGTATTCTATTTCATAAATTTAGGATATATTCAATTTTTATCAGTATCTAGACAATAATTTTTACCTTTAAAATTATATATATATATACTTCTTCAATGGCATAGAGTACAGAGAAAGAACATATGGCCAGAGTCAAGAATAAAAGTAAGATTGAAGATGAGAAAAATACTAGCACAGAAATTGCTAATATAAAATTCAAGTAGTGCAGACTGACTCATGCAATAATTTAGACAGATTTTAGTGACCAATGGCATTAGAACATATAGAATCAAATTGTTCATCAACTTTGCAGCTAAATCAAGAAATCAGTAGAAGCTCATACACCATCATTCATCTTACTTTCAGCCAGATAATAGATAAGCCACATATAAGTTGATCATGAATACAAAAAAACGTATTTGAAAGATTAAGATGTTTGAAGTTGAAGATATCAAAATTAACCTGGTGTCAGGGTAGGTAACAGCTGCAAGATGAACACCAGTGCCATATGTGCCTTTTGATGCAGATAGTCTACAGTGGCCAAGCCCATACTCCATCATTGTATACAGTTCTCCTTTAGTAGAAGCAAGCCAAGCATACTGAACATTAGCATCTCCATGACATTTTTTGGTAATTTCAACTTGCTTCAAGAATAGCTCCAATCGTGCTTGCATTGACGCACCTGAGCACGGGTCAATTCCAACAATGTCAGAATCATTAATGCCATTATTGTTCATTCCCTTAAGAAATATCTTCTGTACAGAATCGATATCCAATCTTCCATATACAGATTCAGTATAAGCATCTAAATCTATGTCTTGATTTTGCTGTATAGATTTGTCAACATTTCCACAGTCCTTTTTGTTAATGCTACTTTCTACTTCTACATCATATGGACAGCTTTTTTGTTTAGTATCAATTCTAATACCGTTAACTAAAGAATTGGACTCCTCGGTACACTCCCTCAACTTACACTGGTCCAGCCCATTTATTTCAATTTCTAGTTGTAATTTTATTTCATTAGAATCATATGACTCTGTACTTTTTCCAGTGTCCTGTTTGCAGAGATTATAAGGCTCTTCATCATAAGCAGCATAGACCTCAGGGAAAAAGCAGCCTCCTGCCTCATCAATCCAAGCCATCGGCTGTTGCAAACCAGTTTTCATGTTCAACTTATACATATGGAAAAAATTTAACACCATATGATACCCATTTGACTCCACCTCCACAACCGACTTCTTGACTTCAAGATCTTTCTTAACCAAGTCAAGAATATCCCTAGGAAAGTCCACCCACTCGCCATTCTTATAGAACATCAGACGAGCCGGTTTCCCACTTTTTTTATAACTTAAAAAGCGGTTACTCAAGGACTGCCCAACATGAGGACCAGCATTTGCATGCTTTTTTCTAAATTCACCCAATTTTATCTGTTTTACAACCCTGCCTGAAGGCTGCAAAGCTCCACATATTCGTGCAGCATATTGGGTAGCTCGTTTTCTCTTCAATTTGAGTGCAGTCCTATCCAATGCCTTTGCAATTTTCACTTCCATTTCTGTCAGCAAGAAAATTATCTACAAACAAGCCTAAGTAAAAAGTCGTAGGTGCATTAGTTGAATACAACCCTAGACCCTGATCAACTTCAAAGAAACTGTGGTGGCAATGCAGAAGACCACGATATCAAGAATATTTGGTACTCCCTGTATATTTAAAACATTTTAGAATATTTAACAAATATATAGTATCATTTATAAGTTTACAAAAATAAAGGATAAGGCGTAAATCAATAAAAGCATTCCTTACAAAACAAAACGAAGTAATATGATACTAACACAAGTAAAATATCAAAAAAGTACTATCTCATACAACATTGAACTAATAAAATGTTGTTAAAGGAGTAAACAACAACATCCAAAAGACAGTCTGTTGACTTGGAAGACTTTTAATATAATAACTCAATGAACAGGATAATGCTATTGTTCATTGCATATTCATTCTAGGTGAAACTTCTTCAGTTTTACATGAACTTTTTTTCATATATGTAGAGCTACTCGTAAAACTGGCTTTAAATTGGGTAACCAGTTCCAAGCAACAATTTTCTGGTGACCACGAGCAAGTTGACGCACAAGGCCCCGGGAGCTACTGGCTATTATGTGGTCCAGGAAAATACACCAGTCCAGTAAATGCACATAGCAATAAATGGAATCTGTAGGCTGCATGCTGATTAAAAGGGAAATGTATCCTCTGAATGGAAATGAAAAATCCCCCCTTAACAAACCCAAGGCATTTTAAGCACTTGAACCTCCATCCATCACGTGACCACAACAAATATTAAGTATATATATGATAAATAAATAGTATAATTACACAATCTTCTCTTTAAGTCACCTACACCAATTCATGTGGTTCAACTAGTGATTTAGTAGTTTGACTAGTAACTCATTAACTCAGTATACTGATTGAGTTGATTATTGGTTGGGTTTTTAAAACACTAGACATAAGGGGTATTTGAAAGTTGCCTTAATTGCAGTCACTCCTAGCCTGTGCTAATTGAAACTCTTAGATCTAGTGATTTCATGGGACCTATAGACATGGCCTAAGCAGTATTCATAACTAAGGCTAAGGAAGTTCTCACCTTGTAAGTTGTTTTCATGTCATTGAGTTAGGCATCAAGCATGATTCCAATTTGTATTAGATTTAAGAGAAAGATAGAAAGAAAATTTTCTGATCTATTTTCTAAACTGAAAACCCATTGAAAATAGTGATACAAAAAGAGCTAGTTAGAGAGTTCAATAAAATGAAAAACAGCATACCATTTACGCTATAAAAAGAGTACATAGAAAAGAAATATAACACAAAGTATAAATATACTCTAACACATTGCTGGAACGCACAAAAACTGTTCACATTTTAGACTACCAAGATACCAAATTAGATCTACAAACATAGTAGCACCAAATCTAGACCATTGGTTATCTAGGTCAAAGGACCAATCAGAATCACAATACCAATATTGCAAACTCGAGGATAGGAAGGGGGATAAAATTTCGGAATTTCAAGATCATAACTCTTAAGAATTTTGAGTATATGAAAACTACATTCATAGACCTGTGCATGCATTAAAATAATACAGACAACAAAAATAACTCATAGTAAGTGTTAAGTAGTACGATTCAATACATAACACAACTACAAATAGGTTCACCATTCATTAAATTACTCATAATAAACAATAAAATCATAATTGCTTAATACAAACAAACTATCCAAGGAGATTTTTCGTATTAAAAGCAAGATAATCATCATCCTTCACACGACTTTCCTTTTCATTAATGTCATCTCCTCCACAACCTTCATCATTTTCAACAATCGACCAAATCATCCATAGGTGCAATAGCACTAGCACCACTAAAATCTTCTCCAACTTCAACTAAGACGTCTTTATCTGAAGCATCCAAAGTTGAATTTGATTCATTCTCCTCCATAGTCCATTCATCATCAGAAGCAATATCATCAATGTTATAGTCATTTTGTCTTCTGAAATCGAATGGTGTTCCAAGGGCTTGGACATAAATTGATTTAAGTCTTGTTACAGTTGCATACTACAACTCACTCACAACATACTTATATAGTGTATCCTCTAGTTTGATTGCAATTTTTATTGAGAGATCATGAACATATTTCCTTGGGTGAGAATGAGTGAACGATCCAACTTATGTTTGACTTCAATGCTTAAAGAGTAAACAAGCGCATGGAGGTCCTTAAGAGAGAAAGCAAAATTAAGTTTGGAGATTAAAATTTGTATCAAAGTAGAAGAGTTCCTAGTGATAATAACGTCATCTACATAAACAAGAATGTAGATGACATACGTCTGAGTACAATAGACCAACAGACCCAATGAAAACAGTAATATAGTATTTATATGATAAGAGTTAGAGACCCATGCTCTAACCAACTCTAAGTTAGAAAGTGCAACAGAATGAAAAACAGCCTACCATCAATAGATGTGCAGAGTATATAGAAAAGAAAAATAACAGAGTAAAACTATACTCTAATAAACGTGATCAAAGCCCATCCTAGATTCATTGTTGGATTGCAAGCCAACATCGTAAGGCATGAGGCTTGTTGGCACCTTCATTGTGCTAGGACTGAGGAGTGTGTTTAGTCCCACATCACATATACACACAGCCTAAGTAGCGCTTTAACTAAGGCTTGAGTAGTCCTTGCTGTACAAAACTCAAATTTTAAGATCATCTACAATTTTCACCAAAACAGATGCACAATTCAATATTAGATTTTAATACATTTTCGAAAGTAGTTCGTACTTCTAAACCTAATTATTATTAGTTTATATCTAAATAGTTTGTGTTTCCTATCATCTAAATACTCCAATAGAGTCATATAAAGGCGCAAATATAAATACATGAAAAAAAATGCACTGTTGTTATATTAAGTTTGCAATGCAAAAATATCTCCATCAAAACAAGCCAAAAATCATGCATTCTTGTTGTATGCCATTACAAGTACGACCACAGAGTAGGAAGAAAGGAAAATAACCAAATTTCGAAATTCAAGTAGACCAAGAAAACTAAGAATAATCCCTAATTGTATAAAATGAGGGATAAATGGATAACTGAAAAAAAATTGTTCTGGTTCAAAGTTTGGTTACTTTAAGTCATGGAAGTTGTCCTTCTCTTATGGGACTGTCTTATTTATAATATTTATTTTCGAATTAATAAATGTATTCAGGTATCAAGTAATGTATCAGACTAAATATTCGATTACCAAAAAAATATACCCTGTATACAAGGAATTAGGTTTTATTTAATAAATTCAAAGACTGTAGACACGTCATCGTTCAATGGTCAACCTTCGTTCCCATGGCGAGTTATACACAAGGAATTAGGTTTTATTTAATAAGTTCAAAAGTTGTAGACAAGGACAATATTAGACTGAATATTCGATTACTAAAAAATCATACCCTTTATAGAAGGAATTTGTTTTTATTTAATAAGTTCAAAAGTTGTAGACACGTCATCGCTCAATGGTGAATCCTCGTCCCCTTGGCGAGTTATACACAAGGAATTAGATTTTATTTAATAAGTTCAAAGGTTATAGACACGTCATCGCTCAATGGTCAATCCTCATCTCCTGGCGAGTTAATAATCAGGTACCAATTAATAGGTATCAGACTGAATATTCGATTACTAAAAAATGTACTCAGTACATAAGGAATTAGATTTCTTTTCTAATATTTTCAAAGGCTGTAGATACGTCATTGCTCAATGATCAATCCTCACCTCCTTGGGGAGTTATACCAAAAGACACTCTTCAATGCCAGGACAGTTCAAAAATAATAAACTAAATTCCAAGTAGCAACTAGGTTTATTATTTTAAATTCTCACCAAACCAGAAAAATTATGCATGCAAAGTAAACAAACAGCAAAACTTAGACTTCAAGAAATTCACAAATCAGAGAGAAATTCACAAAATCAGAGAAACATAAGATTTACGACAAAATTAACTAATCACACATGTATAAATGAACTTAAGGCTGAAGCATACCCAGCCATGCATGAAGCTATCGTGCATACTCATTTTCCCTGAAAAGATTCTGCTCCTGTTGACGGAAATTAATAGCATAAAAATCATAAAAAAGCATAAAAAGAACATCGCAAAATCGAAAGAACAGGTCCATGGCAGCTAATAAACCACTGACAAAGACATCGTATAAACAAAACAACACAGCACAAAAGAATTCCGCACTTATATATCACTGAATCACTTTCAAATTCCAATAGCAAAATCAGCCTAGAAATTCAGGGGGAAAAGCCATCAAAATCAGATCAACACAGAGAACAACCAATCACTAAATCACTTCCAGATTCCAGTAGCAAAATAAGCCTAGAAATTCATGGAAAAAAGCCATCAAAATCAGATCAAATACAGAGAACAGCCAATCACAACCCCGATCTACTAAATCACAGCCTCTACTCACAAAGCTTAAAAATTCCAAAACCCTTGCAATTTTTAAATTATCAATTGAAAACAAATAAAACAAATGGAGAAATCAAGAGGAGGTTCCGAATTTACCTGGACAGTAGAAACACAGAAAACTACAGAGTTACCTATTTGCCACAGACAAATATTTTTTTTGTTCGTTTTTCTAATTCTGTATTCCCAACTCCAGTGCAATCAACTAGGATGAAGAGACATGCAATGGTAGTGTTCTTGGCTGAAGAACAACCCTATGCGGTTGAGTCGGCGAATGGCAGGATTTGGTAGAACCCAAGCGAGAAGAGGACAATCATAACTGTAGAGACTTTACCCCCTCTAGAGACTCTGCAGTTCTTACTACCACCCCTTTTCCAAGTAAACTCATGCAAGATTCATTCTAGGGCTTTGATAAACCTACCAGCCTCAGCATGTTGCTTTCCTCACAGCCCTTTTTCATTGGACTTGCATTTTGAAAATTAAAAAAATAAATTTATAATTTTAATAATCTACATTTAAATTGTGGAATTTATGTTTCAATAAATTAAACTATGTGATTTATGTACCTACCTGGATTATTTACTCACTGTTGATGATGATCTACATAATGTAATTATGTTATTCAATATTTTGTAGTATTTAGTGATTATCTTAAAAGTGATATGAAATAAAAAAATAAATGAATACTACCAACCATTTAAGCTTTAAAATTGCATCAATTAAATTTTTTTATAATTTTCATAATGCTGAAAAAAAGTATTAATTGAATTATAGATTCACAAAATGCAGACATATAATTCTAACCATTTACAATTTTTCAATTCCAGCAACTAGATATTCTTTCAATTTATTATAATTAGAAGAAAGAAAACATTGACTTATAGGTTCACAGAATAAATTTACCTCTTAAAAAAGAAAAAAAAAAATAGTTGTTTTTAATAGTCTTTGTAACAAGTTTTAAAATGAAAAACAAATTCAAAATGTTCATTTTTGTAATTATAAATTAACCAATAACTTAAAATGCAGGTAAGCATCTCTTTTTAATTGTTAATCGGAATAGTTTTAGTCTTTTATTTAATTTTCATGAAAACTTGTCTTGAAAATATTAAAAAAATATAAAATAAATAATGAGAGTAGGCAGTGATAACCATTTATAATACATTTCCTAATTGGCTACCATCACACCTTTAGGTTGTAGGTATAATTTATTTTGAATTCTCTTCCTATCTGATTTTTGTCACACAAAATAAAAACTTTATTCAAAAATATAAACATAAACAATTTATTCTAAAACTAAACCCTCAAATTAATAACTTTTTTATAATAAATAAACCGAGTTAATATTATAATTGTGAGAAAAAATAATAATATCATATTTCTTATTTTATAAATCATGCAAAAAAGATTGTCACCGACTTACTTTCTTTATTGTTATCTAAAAATAATTTTATAATATTGAGTGTGCTACTAGGATAGTGCTATTAGGACAGGAACGTTATGTACTATAGTCGTGACCCTTTTGTACTTGTCCTCTCATAACTACTATGTTGGATGTGATTACAAGTTTATATTTTCTAATTTTATTGTTTAAAAATGTTTATATGAATAGTGTTGAAAGTGTTAATCCTTATGATTTATCTTCAAATATAGTGTATACATAATAGATTATCAAAATTAATAAAAAAAATTATTTTCAATATATTTTATTTAAATATTTGATTTCAGCTGGTTTATTCTAATTTAAAAATATAAAATATAAAAAGAATAATTTATCATGATAAATAAAAAAGTCAACAAAAGTCATTATTATAATGAAAAAAGGAAAATAAATTATTTGAGATTAATAATATATATATATATATATAATTTAAATAGATAATCAATTATTAAAAATATATAATCAATTATATGTATAACTACTTAATGATATATTTTTTGAAATATATTAATATGTGAATTTTAATTTTTTTGATTTGATGCTTATATGGTTTTACAGGCTCATTAGGACTAGGTAGATAAAATGTTTTGAAAAAGTTAATTTTTAATTACTGAGTTGTTATTATTTTTCACATGTTGTTGCTTTAAACTAGCCACTTGGGGTAAAATTTTGATGTGGATTGTTATTTTTATTACCCTTCAGTATACATCACACCTGTATTATTGATTTATTTTAAATACTAAGACATGTTGTTCAAATATGGGAAGGAATAAAATTCAATTATTAGAAACAATACAGGTTATTTTGTAAGAAAACTTTAAATTATTTTTTAGTGTATTTTCTTCATAAGAAAAAAGACTCTATCAATTCAAGAGTGTTAGATTATAAGAAAAAGTATTTGAAATGAAATAAAAATTAAAGAAACCCAATAGAAATATCTATTAGTATTAATCATGTGTTTCACATTTCTCTATCTGACTTCTGTTGTGCATTTCTGTCCATCCATTTAAAATGTGTTTAATATTATAGTTTCTTGAGTAACAGGTGTCAGGGTGTAACTATTTTGTTTTTCTAGAGATATTGGGTGCATTTGTTAAATCATTTAATTAAGTTTCATAATTATGCTAACTTTTAAACAGACAGTTGAGGGAAGATTTAACAATGTTTGCAATTAAATGCTATTTTTTTATTTAAACAAAAGAGACTTCCTCCTTAAAAGTTTTATGATATCAAAAAATATATTTTTATTTAAACTTTTAAATGCTACAAATATACATTGTTTAATTTAAATTAAATAATAAATAAATTTAATTATAAAAACACAAACTTCATACTTCAGAGATTTTTTTTTTTTAAATAGGGTCCAATTCATGCATTTTAAGAAAAGATGCATCTAGAATGAAAGTTTGAAAAAGTAACTATGATTATTGACCTTCAAAAATGCTGTCAAACACATAATAGTCCTATATATTTCTCGGGTTAAAATAAAGTTAAGTCATTGTAGAGACTATATATTACATCAATAATTTACCTCTTTTTAATTAATATTAAAATTTTATCAATTATTCTATTACATCAATAGTTTACCTCTTTTTAATTAATAATTAAAATTTTATCAATTATTATATGTGCTGTCAGATGTAATACTATTAATTAAAATTAATGTAATAAATTTATTTATTGTTAACCAACTGGCTGTTTACTCTTGTTTCTGAATTATATTTTAATTAAATAAATTTTAATATTAATTAAAAATTTAAGAGTGTTTTATTTTTACATTATTTACCATCTTTACAGAAGGTGTATGTCCAGGTGTGTGTATATATATTATATATACATATATATATATATATATATATATATAAATTAAATTTATTAGGTAATATCTGTTGTATAAATTTTATTAATATTTAATATTATTAATAAATGTCAACTATTAGTTTATTTTTATTTGGTGAATTAGTTATTTGTGGTTGTTATAAAGTATAATTGTGCTGTACTAACTAGTGAAGAAGCAGAAAAAAAATGGCTCAGATTTCAGTTTGGGTCTCGCCCTATCGCCACCCTGTTCCAATGGCTCTCCTCGTCACGTCGCGGACTCCCTTCATCTTCTCTCAGAAAGTTAAACCGCTTTCTCTCACCTCTTCACTCTCTCACCTCTCTCTCTCAACTCAATCTCACAGGTTCCCTTCTCGCAGCTTCCGTGTCTCCGCCATTGACGACGACGTTGGCAAGCCGGCTGGGAAGATCTCCGACGAGTGGGGCGAAGACTACCAGCCCGAAGCTGAAGCGCCCTTATCCAAGCTTCCCGACTCGGATCCTCCCAAGTACGAGGACGAATGGCAGGTAGGAGGTGAAGCACCCGATGCCGGCGGATATATCGACGGCGGGAACGGAACTCCGGTCGCTGAGGCTCCGGCAGAGGAAGGAGTGGATGATAAGGTGGATGGACTCAAGCGTGCTTTGGTGGATACTGTCTATGGCACCGAGTTAGGGATTCAAGCCGGGTCGGAGGTTCGTGCTGAGGTGTCCGAGTTGGTGACTCAGTTGGAAGCGCTGAACCCTACTCTTTCTCCGGTGGAGGAACCTGCCCTTCTCGATGGGAATTGGGTGTTGCTGTAAGTGTGAATTTCTTAAAGAATTGTGATTTTCGTTTGTGTGTAATAGTGTTATATAAATGTATCATGAATTGTTTTTTCAATCATTGTTCAGTGAGTGTTTGACTGAAGCAATATATAAGTATAGACTGATAATACCAGTATTTTGTGACCCTGGTAAGGGCGGATTATAGGATTTAAACATATGAACATCTGGTGCTATTTTCAGAAGATCACTGCTTCCACATATTCAGGTTAGGTGCGTTTGGTTGGTGTTATGAAGAACTGGAAAAGTGCTTCACCTTTGACATTTCTGTGGAACTTGAGCAAAGGCTAAGGTGTATGGATTATGTGTATTTTACTGAGGTTGTCATGGGATATTTATAGGTGAAATGTCGAGGGGGTTGGTGGCTCTTTCATCCTGAACTTGTCACATCTCTCACGGGGGGTTTGTTGTATGAAGTAGGATGTCTTTTCTTATGAATACAGGGTTACTTGACTGATATAGAAGGCTTCATGGTTTATGGCCAGACAAAGTATGTCCTTGAGAATGGCAAGCCTATATCATCCACAACACAACTAATTGATACGAGAGAAGAAGTGAGTAAGAGGAAGTTGTTGAACTAAGATTGTTGTTCTTAATCTCTAAACAAGTACAAAGGATGTACTCATTGATTTCTTTATGACACAAAATCGTTGTATCAATTGTTGATTGGAGTTTCCAGGATAAGTTGAGATGGAATTGTTATGCCTGTTGGGAAGCCATCGAATTATTCTTTTTTCCTCTTTTCAATTTTGGTTTTGGCTTAAAAGGTTATAGTCAAGATTTTTAGAATAGAAAGACATAACTAGGGTTTTAAAGAAATGCGTGGTGTGTTTGGTAGGGAGAGGGTTTTAAAGAAATGCCTGGTGTGTTTGGTAGGGAGATAACAGAGAAGAAATGACTAAATTTCTTCTAATGAGGTAGTTGGAGGATTTAATGAGGTAGCTCTACTAAACCGAACTATTTGGAAAAAGAGGCTAGCCATGTTGGCGCTAGAAATGACTAAATTTTAGTCATTTAGATGGTTGGGGTCGGTCTATGCAAAGTGGGCCACCAAGAGAACCCAAATTTGAACAAGCCCCCAGGAGAATCCCTAATTCGACAGAAAATGCTTTAGCCCCTCCACCTCCTCCACCAGTGTTCCTTTCCTTTCCCGCTGGAAAAATTGGCTGTCTGCTGTTGGTCCGAAAAATTATGTGTTTGAGGTCCTTGACCAATTTCTATTATCATTTTCCAGCAATTTCCTTCATTGAGAACTTTCTTTGCAGTTTTATTTATTGGCTCTTTATAAGGTTTAGTTGTCTAGAACACTTTCTTTACCGCAATTGCATTGGAGTAGTGTAACTTGGCTGATCTTTAGTTTGCAACTGTTAAAAAGCTTTTTAAAGTGGGCTAGAAATCCAATCAAACTAAATCCCTTCATTGAGCCAATCAGCTAAAGGAAATTAACTTGTTGGTTGTCAGTCATTTAAGTCGAATTTAGAACCAACAACAAAAACATAACCTTTGAAAAATTTCATATAAATGCAAATTACTTTAATTGAATATTTTTGGGCAAGGAACAAAATAATTACAATATCCCCATAAATTATTATTAGATGTGTTTATAGATTTTTTTCACTTTATCTTTCTCAATTCTTTAATCCATATCTTACTGTGTGTTTAGAAATTTTTTAATATAATTTTAAGTAATATTTGTCTACATATAATTATTTTGATTTTTAGAGATACATATTGTGAATATAGAAGTTTCATTATTATAATATTTTTTAAATAATATCTACTTGTTACAATCGAACAATTTTAAACGTTTGTAGCTGCATGCTAAGTTTTCTTTTATTGTACATCAAATTTAAGCTGATCCTTAAAATTTAATGTTAATTTTTAAGAATAAGTTTTATTTCGTCTTTTAAATAGTAAAAGGATACCTTTTTAAATTTGAATAAGGGATGAAATAAGTTATTAGAAACCAAAGGTATCCTCAGGAGGAAACTTGAAAGGGTACCTTTAAATAATGTTGAATTGCAAGTAAGGGGTGATATGTGATATATATGGAATAAAATTATAGGAAGGAACACAACCTTTGAATATTTATATGTAATTATGTAATTTATATTTATATGACATCTTTTACAGTATATATTTATGCTTATTCTAAATTCAACTAATCAGCCCTGGAAATGGCTGACAACCAGCAAGTCGAGTTTGAAAGGTGAAAAGGTCATGGGGAAGTTTTACTTTAAAGGGTTAATGTTAGTATTGCAGTATTCAGAACCGAATGCTGACTTAAATGAACTAATTATCCACAGAGTCCACCGGGATGAATGATTTGCTCTGTTTCTTTCAATTTTCTTTTTGTTACCATTATAAGGATCTTAAAATGTAGATTGCCATTTGTACTTTGGTTTCTTATACTTTCTCGGTTTTTTATTGGATTCATGTTTAGTGTAATGTGCTTATATACATTTCTGGTTGATTGAAAATTGAGGATAATAATTGGGGTAACATCTGACAAGTAAAATCTTCTACAGGAAAATTCATAATTACAAACCTTTGAAGTGTTTTTGTTACCCTGACACTTAATGTTCCTTTTCACATTAAAATAAACTCGGAATGTATTGTGTTAGTAGTTCTTAATTAAACTCATTGTTTCTTTGCTTGTCAAACTGTTTTCAGGTACACCGCATCTTCTGAACTGTTGCCCCTTCTAGCTGCAGGAAGATTGCCTTTGTTGAAGGTGGACAGGATTTCTCAAACAATTGATACCAGTAGCTTCACCATTATAAACTCCACAACATTGTCTAGCCCTTTTGCATCTTTGTCTTTCAGTGCATCTGCCTCATTTGAAGTTCGAAGCCCTGCAAGAATACAGGTATTCCCTCGAAAACATTATTATTTAATGAATGCCGATTTTTTAAAGTGAAGGTAGTAAAATGACAAAAGTTTCTAGGGGTTAACATCTAAAGGTGAAAGGCACCAAAAGTACATTTCTTATTGATGAATTATTTTAATGTTAAAAAGAAGAGTAAAGTATTTCCCTATATTGCATTAGATTACCATATAAATGAACTATTTGGGCCATAAAGGTAATGCTCACAATAAAACTAAAAGCTTAAGATGTTTCAAAAAACCGTGAGTTGGTTGCGCCACAAGTGTCAAAGTCTAAAGCAAATTAGATTGTCTGACCTTATTATTTTGCAACCGTTCATTAGGGGTTTGCTTCACCTGAACCAAAAAGACGGTGATTTGATCAGCAAGACTGCAAGAGGTGCTGATACTTCACCTTACTTCCTCAACTGCGCATTTTGAAAACTCTGACTGTATTGATTTATTGACCAAAAGAAAAAGAAAGAGAGGATAAAAGATAGTCTGTACAGCTAATATGATGTTAAAAGAAAAATACTTACTACGTTATCATTTCATGCTTTGTAATTTACTGGTACTTGGAAGAGTTCATCTTTTTGTAATTAAGTGGTTAAGTATATAGTCGCTTCAATTCTATCTCGCAAATATGACATGTATAATGCTTATTGTTAATGATATTACAATTCTTATGCTGGAAAATGTCGTATGTTAATCTATAGTTTGTGCAGTGTGCATAAGAACTTATGGATTTCAGCGATCAGAAAACTCTTGTTAACATTTTTAAATGCAAGCAGGTCACTTTTAAAGAAGGTTCAATACAACCTCCACAGATAAAGTCTAAAGTTGAACTACCAGAAAATGTGGACATTTTTGGCCAAAAGCTTAGCCTACAGCCTCTGCAACAATCCCTTGGTCCACTGCAAGGTCTGGTGGAAAACATATCGCGGGTCATTTCTGGTCAGCCACCTCTTAAGATTCCCATCCCTGGCGAGAGGACAAGCTCCTGGCTTCTTACTACATATCTTGATCAGGACTTGCGAATATCAAGAGGGGATGGAGGCCTTTTCATCCTGGCCAGAGAAGGAAGTCCCCTTCTTGATCAATAGGAAAGTAATCACAGGCCTTCTTCTTCTCCCATACGTCCCCGTCCCCTGAGAATAATCTGAAAGGTGTATTCAAAATGTCTCAATTTTTTTCCTCTCAAGGTGATGTATATTTAAAAGTGACGGGTTATGTTTTCAGGCTGCAATTTTACAATATATAAACTATCGGAAAGACAGTGTCTGCCCCTTGTTAGCTTCGGTGAAATATTATTGATTTGGCGAGGGAATATGAAATCGATTTTATGAAAATACTTTTGAGATTATGAGACTGTTTTGTCTTAGTTGGAAGCTAGATTAAAATTATACGCAAAATGGGTGTTTTTGTTTGTACGCAGTTGTTGCTGTTCTGCATACTTTGGACTTGGTTGTTATTGATTTCTCACCCTTCCTCAAGAGATTGTTTTGGGTGATTGTCGAGGGCATTCTCTTGCTACCCTGTTTGATAACGGAACATTATCAATTCCTTTCAAAAGGAAAGAAACTCACCAGGGAAGTGAGTAGTTTTCCCGACAAAAGTTATTTTGTTAGAAATTGACCTTTATGTTTAAGTTTAAGGACACATTTATTTATTGTGTTGTGCTTTGTTAGTTAGCAGAAAAGAAATCTGCCAATAAGAAATTTTTCTTGAAACATTAAAACTTAAAATTTTTATGTCACCATCTATGTAGAAAAGATAATCTGCCTTGCTTTTTACGTGAGATCCATGCCATAGGCTGTCACTGACAATCACTTGGATTTTCTCAAACCTAACTAAATGTAAAGGAATTGATGACTTTGTAGATGACGCATAGTTCGTAACGTTTACTCTGTCTTGCCAGATAAGTTAGAATTGTTAGAACTGAATGCGGTAATTTATCACGTACCACTTAGAGAAACACTTGAAAATCTATCTCCAACTTCTTTTGAAGGGTATTTTTCAAATGTATAAATACATTATAAGAATAAATACTTGCACTTATTCATCAGCTTAACCTTTTCCTTCAAAACCACTTGAGCAAATTCTCGAGAGCAAAAAGTAAAACTAGAAAACCACTTCCGTGATTCCTGCATTTGGCGAGTTAACAATACTTGCAACATCTACATTCGCATCTGTGCTTTGGCGTGAGAACAATTGTCAAAAAAAGGGTAAAACAAGTGAAAGTCACCTCCTAAGAAGAATGCATTAGAATATCATATAAGCTCGATCGAAAAACATATTATGGTACCTAGATTTGCATAAACACGGTATGCCTGACCAGTTGAAGGATGGAAAAAATCAGACTACAAGTTGCACAAACCCAATTTGCTGGGAAAAACAAACTATAGAACAGCACAATCTCCATATCATTATTCATTCAACAGGAAAATTATCCATCATATTAACAACTAGTTCTTTTAATCAAAACTAAAAACAATCGCTTAACCGCTGGTTATCCAAAAGGAAGCCTGGTGAACTATACAGAAAACAAAGAGACAATGATAACAGAACAACAAACTTGCGTATGCCACCACCAGAATTTCCAAAAGGGTTAGTTATGCAGCATCCACTGCATAATGTCCTTCCTAACAACACCCCCTGACAAATTTACTCTGTAATTTGATGCCACAATTTGAGGCGTAGAAACGCTGAATTGCCTGCCATGGATGGTAGTCCCAGCAGAATTGGGCCGTCGCATTACTCTGGGAACTGTAGGAGAAGGCATAGTCCTTGCTGAGGTAAACAAATTCCTATCAGAGTCCTTCCTCAACGTCCCAGAACCTTTGTGATTGGAACTGCCACCTCCTGCGGCATTCTTTCCAATGCTTTCTCTGGGTCTAACACCATTCGAAGGTGGTGGTGGACCACGAATCTGCGCCGATGGTTTCATTCGATCCAGCCACCGCAATATAAAGTTCCCGAAATTCCTACCTACTTCTATGTCCCTATATTGAATGTTCCGATGCACTTTGATTGCTACATCAAACACACCACGGGTCCGTCTGCAAAACACCGAACAGAATCGTAAGTCCCTAACATCTATTCGCAATTTCATGACGGAATCTACACTTAGTACTTTTTAACCAGCTAAAAGCAATTGATTGATCGTTGACTAACGATTATCTTTTAAACACTGGATCTGGAGGTCACAATGCATTTTCTAATAGCTAGCAATCCTTACAAAACTATTTCAATCTAAAAATATCATAACGAAAGAAACATTTATTGCAATTTCGAACATGATTTCGCCGCGGCTGTTCTAATTTTTTTGTGAATTAGAAAATAATAAGAATAGCATTGGGAATCGAAGAGAGGAACGAACCTGTGAAGAAATTGGCGAAGTTTAGGGTACTTAGGGCTTACGATCCTGCGTTGAATCCTGAGAGCGAGCCTGTATGTTCGCTTGAGACCCAAGAAATAGGCGGTTCCGAGCGTTATCTCCCACAGCACCATTGAAATTCCTCTCTCTACAACTTTCTTCCCCTCTTTCGATTTTCTAATGTTCTGGAACACTAATGTTGACGATTCCTTTTCCTGTTGCCGCCCAAGACTCTCTTCCCCTTCTCATTTGCACTTCCAGAATTTTCTTTCGGTCACGCTCCTTCTTGCGTTTTTCATTTCCCCTTGTCTGCCTCCCATTCTTGTCGTTCGATTTTGCCTTTGCACATCCCAACTGTGCTACCTTCTTCATGTGGGCCTTGCAACTTTCAAGCTCAGCCCAAAGTTAAAAAATATTAATATTTTGCAATTAATTTATGCAGGCCTTTGCATTCTGCACCCTATACTTTGAAGCTGCACGTCCATGGGGTGGTAAAATGAAAAAAGCCACTTCATGTTTATAAAATAACATTCAAATGTATTTATGGATCTCAAAATATATTCTTAAATGTACACTTTATGATATTTTTTACTTTTTTAAATAATTTTATTAATTATTGACCACCATATCAATAATGTACAAAAATAAAGTTAATCATAATCATATACAAAACTAATATGTGTGTAATTCTTAACAATATAAATAATGTATAAAAATAAAGTTAATAATAATTGTATACAAAACTAATATGTGTGTAATTCTTAACATTTGGACAAACACTTGCATTCAACTAAAATATAATGGAGATCATAATTTAGTCTTTAGATAACAAACCTATATCATACTATATATATTACAGGTAGTTGGTATATAACAATCTACTTGTATCAGTTTCAAATGTATAATATAGTTAGTAAGCAACTGTAAATACAAATGTAACAATGATTATACACATATGAAAATGTTTTAACAAAATGTGAATCCTACACACGTTCAATATATATAACTCAATGTAAACTGACATCTATGGAAGGCTTACTTCTTGATTCAATAATAAACACACTAAAAATTATTGTATCTACTAGCAATCACGTATCTCATATTGGACATAATCATTCATTTCCAATTTTGCAGATTTTACCTTATGAAATCAATGTGGAAATAACAAGTTTGACATTTTTTTAACAATAACTAATGAATTCATACTAAATAGTACACCTTCTTGACGTTGTATTCCCATATGTATCACCTTCTTTGTTTATGCCTTAACAAATGTTTTTCTTGTGTAGAATGATCCATACGTTGTTCACCAATCAAAAAATACCAGTCATGGCAAACAAACAACTTCAAATTTTCACACATCCCATAAATGCATCACAATCTACACGATTTATCATGGATGTTCATTTATCCATAACATCTTCTCAAACCTACATAGAGTCCACTAACATTGTACGTTTTACTTTAACATTTTTATTAATGTGGAATCGACACAGAAAGTTGAAAGTTTGAGAACGGAAAATGCTAATTACATTTACTGAAGCAAGATCATTGTCACGGAAAATTATTTCATGGAATATATTCAACCTAAAAAATAACCATCTAGGTCTTTAAAGGACCCAAATGAAGTTGTTTTCTCGTTCCCTCATTAACAACACAAATGCAGCAAAGAAAGTCAATCTCTGAAAGTCATACTAACCATTTCAAGTAAAGACAACTTATATTTGTTGGTTTTGTATGTGTTATCCATCAAAAACACAATGTTGAATGCATTCAACAATTTAACCGAATCAGGATATATCCAAAAAGCTTCTATAACAACAGTGTATACTCACTACACTTACTTCAATTAATATAACTGTCACACTCTAGTGATATAAATAACTTTTGCGTTTTAGTTATGGCTCCTCTTTGTGATCTCTTATATACATATCTAGCATTATACACTTACCTTATTATTGTGATGTTATCCTTGTTGTGCTTTCTCAAATTAAGTAATATTTTTGTTGATTTTATTAAATTATTAGTCATGTCATTTAACACCCAACCTTCACCATTGTAAATTGGTTTATCCTGTAATTTAAACGGACAATCACATTTTCTTGAACTAGTTACATTGACTCCCAAATCGTGTTTGTATATACTTACTACCCCATTCACAACGTAACATGTCTTCATTCCTTATTGTCCATTTGTTTTGTCAAACCTCAAAATGACAACTACAAAACCAAGTCCAAAATGTCACCTTACACACTCATTGAAGTAAGTCATCTCATGTATCAAATACCTATACAAATACATTACAAGTATATCTCATGTTACACATTTTTTACACAAATAAATGCAAATGCAAATACCTTATCTATTGAAAGGTCAAACTCAATCTCTTTTAACGAATTTATCTTCAAATACCACAAACCTCATTATGTTTGACTCATTCATATTAGACAACTTATCTACTTCACCAAATATTTTGCTCCATAATTGATATTCTATCCATCAACAATCTCTACTAAATTTGTTAATATAAAACAATGAAATACATCAAATTTTGCATTAACAAAATTTATTTTTGTATTATACGACATATAAAAAAATAAAAAATGTTCACAAAATTCATAAATTTTTAACTGTGATTGTACAATTTATATTATAAATATGTATTTAAAAAATGTAAAATCTGGAATATAAATATATATTCCAAAATGTATAATCTACAATACAAATATATCGCAAATATATAATCTAAAATACGAACAACAGAATACATATTTTGTATTTTGGATTGTATATTATACAATACATATTTTATATTTTAGAATATATAATTTTAATTTTTAACATTTTAAATTATACAATCTAAAAGGTTATTAGATTGCACATTCAAAAAATGAAACTGTAAAAATAATGAAACACTTATTCAAATTATATGACCAACCACCATGCAACACAACCAACGACAAAACTTCTTACACCTCATCAATTTTGACCTGCACCCCATCACGGTAATGAAAATACGAAATTATCCTTATGTATTTGAATAGAAAGAGGAGTGTTATTTTGGATCAGCCATTGTTGACCTTGAAGACCGGCGGTTGAGCGTGGCTAGTGAACCTGGAGCGGTCCTAGTCGGCAGCAGTGAGACTTCTTGTGTGCCATTTTCGCTTGTGGGTTTGTGTTTGCTGTGAAGATTTGTGAGTAGTGGGATTGTTTTGGTTTAGAAATTTGGCATGGAAGATTGGGCGTTGATCGGCGAAATGGTGGCATGGTGTTTTGGGTGTTGGTCTTCGTCGACGACGCTGGTAAGATTTTTTTTTGCATTATGGAAATTGCATTTCAAAAATTTTACGAAAAAGATAATTCGTAAGTTGAATTAGAGGATGGAAAAATGCATTACGGAATGTTAAATCCGTAAACGAATTTAAGAATTCATAAGTGTATTTCGGAAAATACATTCCGGAACTGTATTCCAGAATCCTCTTTCCGTAACACATTCTACACTCCCCATTTCTATTGCAAAATTCCAGTTCTATAAGCTATTTCCGAAACTCAATTTCCGAAATCACTCACCCTCCATTTTTACAAAACCCAAACAAAAAATTATTAAACCACTCACCCACATTACCTACGTTGTCTTGACAATGTCACCACGACTTTAACTATGTCTTCCCAAAACACAATGGTCACCGAAAACATTGCAATGCACTCCAACTACACCAGCGCCGAAAACCTAGATATGCACCTTCTTCTTTTGAAGTAAAGATGATAAGGAGAAATTTTAAATTTTAAATTTTGATGAGATAGAGGTCACAATTGATGGGTGCAGGAAGTTCTTGCCAACACCAACAACAATCGCGACCCATTACTACGCACACAATCTTCACTGTCCAAATCTCCAATAAAAACACACTAAATGCCCATTGATGATTTATTTTCAGAGGGTAAAATTGGAAATTAAAATTTGAGGTGCAACTTCAACTATGGGTTTCAAATTGCAAAGGCCTTTTATGCATCTCCTAATTTCTTCCTTGACCTCCACGAAATTGTTGGATTTATCAGTTGATTTTTTTTTCTTAAAGTTTGATATTTTTGTATTATTGTTTTTGGACCCGTTTATTTTGAGTTTATATTTGAGAAATATAGGTTTACTAAAGATAAATCCATCATGATACACGTATGGATGAATTATGTGTGCATCTAAATTGATATAATATAACTCGTTTTGTTTCTCAATGCAATCTTATTTGATCAGTTCTTGTATCAAAGGATATAAAGACGTGGCAACACATTACTATATAAGTAAAATATCCAAATCAGTTGATGTAATTTGAAACATTCATTTATCAGTGTAATTTCCGTCATTTATCTTTTAATGTCAAAAGAACATAATGATTTACTAACACGTAAATGGTGCAAGCATTTAAAACAGAACTATTTCTGGTTTGTGCAATCTTAGTAGTTCTCTATATTTATTTTTAACATTTTGTAATCAATGAGTTACGGCAATATTTAATATGAAGTCCTATAACTTAAACATAACAATGTTGTGTTGAAGATGTTTTTTTCACTTAATATGGTAGTCTTAAACCTATTCAGTTAGACACTAGATTGGTATATTAAACAGAATATCATATTTTGCTTCCGTTAACCAACATCTATCAACAAAGCACACGATGTGCAAGATGCAACCAGAGCCAATAGCTAGCTACAAGAATTAAACAAACTTAACCATAAAAAGAACATCACTTGAGCAAGTATTTTTTCAACCATAATTATTTCACTAACTTAATTTGCATTATGACAACTTATTATGTACTCAAATTTATAATTGTTTTCACGTAGGCGATATATTTTAAAAGTTTCTACAATTTGGAATGACTTAAACTAAAATAGATTAAAAAACGTGTTAAAGGCTAAAATAAACTTGAAAGTGTACATATATGGTTATAATGAGTAGTTTCTATATATGGGACCTAAAATTTTAAAAATCATACATATATATTGAGTAAATAAATAATTAAAATTAAGAATTTCACAATATAGAATGAAAACATGTTTCAGTTTTGTATTGATCCATGCACTCTCTCTTAACACAATGAAGACATATTTTGATTGTATATTTTTCTAAATAGTGGAATTTTTCTGTAAGAATTAATTAAACAAATTTGAGAGAATTATAGGATGTAAAAGCTTAGCAAAATAAGAAGTAGAAACAGTAAAATTCATATTGGGCTTTGTGTGGGTCAAGCCTATTTGGGTTCTCTTCGCTGATCCGATTGCATTGTGTCCTTCGTGTTTCGGTTTTTTAGGGTTGATTAAATAAACCTAATTTTCTCTTTTTCCTCGGTTGTATAATTGTATTGGATTCTCAACTTTTATATTGTCAAAGAGGCAAGCAGAAAAGGGAGAAAAATCCACCGGCATTTATTACCTAAAATAGAAATGAACGTATCCAATATAATCTAATATTTTAAAAATAAAATAAATGCCAATTTTATATTTTGATTTTCCTAAGGATAAGTAATTAGGTTATTTGCTACGCTAACATGCCAAACAGGAAACGCGTTTCATCCAGTCAGTATTTTATAGCAACATATTATTTATCAGAATCCAACAAACTCCTACAACTAAATTAAATTTATTTTAACATGTAAGAGAAATTCATCGAATACATTTTGTAAGAAAGTATTAAAAATAAAATATTAAAATTAAAGTACAATAAGCTTTAATTTAATTTCATTTATCCTAGCGCAAAGACGTGGGAGAACCTAAAAAGGCATCCCAAGGTGGAAAAGGCAAAAACAAAGAGTAAAGGAAAAGGAAACACAATAAGAAAGAAGACAAGCAACTCAGCATAAAAATAATAATAATAAAATAAAATAAAGAAAAACTTGAAAATAAAATTCATTCATAGTGGACAACAAACTCACAGTCTCTATCTCTCTCGCGGCGTCTCTATCTCAGTCTCGTTGTTTGTAGCGGCCACGATGCAGAGACAATCCCTGGGTTCACCATCACCCAAACTCCCCAAACTAGAGACGCTCCTCTCCGACGAAGACGATGCTCCCAAACCTCACCGTCTCTCCTCGCCGCCTCCGTCACCGCACAAGTTCGTTCACTTCATTCCTGTCCTCACTCTCCTCTGCTTCTTCATCCTCTACCTCTTCTCCCACGCTCCCTCTCCATCAGGTACTCCGCCACTCATCTCTTACATATAATAATATCACATATTCTCAATTTCAAAATCCCTCACCCGTTCCTCCTCCTCGCAGACTTGAATCATTTCTCCGGATTCAACCGCTCGCCCTCGCATCGTCTAGGTACGCAAACGCAATGCATTTCGAGTTTTTTTATTTATTTTCAAATTACTTTTTATTTATGCATTTTTTATTGATCTGTTTCCAGATTTGCCGGACAATATCGGCGGCGACATTGGACACTACACGGATGTAAAAAGAAGCGACGTTTTGGCGATCCGAACTTTGCAACAGATTCCGAAATCTCGCTCTCACCGGAAACTCGCCGATTTTTAAGCTCACACGTGCTCGCTTCTCGCCTTCCGTAATCTTTTCTCTTACCTCCATTCTATATTCTTGTTCTTGTTCATGTTGTACATCCGATTCGCTTTTATTTATCTCTAAAAAATTAAAAATAAAATAAAAACAAATTTCACCTGCTTAGATCCTCCATTTTGTTTTTGTTATTATCTCTGTTTCTCTGCTAAGAAAATGAGTGAGTGAGAGTGTTCACCGTGCTGCGTTGAGGCGTAAGATAGCGCGTGCGCCCGGTGAGAGTTGGATACAGCTGGAGTTGGGGACCGTTACTGCACCCTCACCCTCGGGTTGCGGTTAAGTGCCAGCTGGAATTCGACGTGTTTTTTTTTTTTTTATGATGAAGGAAATTGGGTGAGTGAGGTATTTGGCTGTTAGAAACAGAACGAGTTACCGCTGGGTGCACGGGAAGTCCGTGCAACCCGAGTTGCTTTGAGTGTAGGTCCACGTGTCCTTGTACGGGGAAGTTAATGGAAACAGGAAAAGTACTGTAGGCGGCAAAAGTGTCGGTGCTTAAGTGAAAGAGTTATGAAATAAATCTGTGCTTGCTTGGACTCTGTCTTCGTTTGTTTGGTGTATGTGTGTTTGGATGAAACGTGGTGGTGAGTGAAGTATGTGTATGATTGGGTGCAGACGACGATGGCGTGTGTCTGGTACGTGGGGCATTTCTGGAGGTTTTGATTGGCTGGTCCCTAATCATATTCAAAGATGGATAGGATAGGCATCATAGAATATATCATCACATCAATTTATAGATATATATTGCTTTTCTGTTTCTGTAATCGTTTATATTGCATCCACGACATCCATTGCAAGAAGACACGTATCCTAACCCTGGGATAACACCACAATGAATTATTATTAATATATATATATATATATATATATATATATATATATATATATATTTTTTATATATTT
>Ga0209489_102031_pt1 | contig 41599 bp, 32 predicted proteins | sample SiratrowhiteBW_FD_187527 | JGI IMG/M metagenome (GOLD analysis project Ga0209489, IMG submission 187527) | Root nodule microbial communities of legume samples collected from California, USA - Siratro white BW (SPAdes) (version 2) | ecosystem: Host-associated > Plants > Roots > Nodule | place...
AAACAAAAAAAAAAAAAAGGAAAACAACATCAAAGTGCTCAAAATTTTACTTTTTTGCTATAGACACCATAAACTCTTCTTAATTAGTACTTAAACTTTTATTATTATTTCAATAAATCTCCAACAACCTATTTGTGCAGTTTGAGCACTTGTGCAGTTTGCTCATTTGCCATCATCCATATCTAGAACACCGATGATGATAAATGGAGAATAATTATAGAAGAAAGTGGCCCTTAACACCATTGTGTAAGCAATGAGTTTTGTGGATTACTTTCTCCTCTTCTGCATCTGCTTATCTAATCTTTTATATTTAAAAGTTTGTCTGTTTTTTCTCTAATTCCTAAAGCTTGTACTTCATGTGATTTAATATTTTAAGCACAAATTATTGAGGGGTTAACATTCAAAATCATCAACTTGGATTTATTTCGTTCATTGTTAATATCAAGTTATAGAGACCTATATTAAAACAAGAATAAAATATTAAGTAATAATTAAGATATATGGCAGCTAAATTCGATTACAAATAAGAAATGGTAAGAAGAAAACGATACCTGACCATCAGGTGTGAAGGATACTGCAGTAACCATTTCATGGATATCAGTCCAATCCACAACATGGCGTTTAGGGATGCTCCAGATTCTGACCTTAGCATCGAGAGAACCACTTATGAAAATATCATCTTGAATAGGATTGAATTGTATGCAGGTTACTGCAATATCCAATCCCTCATCAGACAAGAAGCCAACAAAATGTAACTAAGTGAAAGAAACTCATGCAGTATTCATCCAAAAAGGTTAAACATCTCACTCTCACCATAGTCATTATGGGCAAACGTGTTCAAGCAAGTCTTAGACTCCAAGTTCCATAATCTGACCGTTTTATCCATTGAAGATGAGAGAAGTAACTGCAATTGAAAATGAAAACCCATCAAAACTTTGATCTTCTAATTCTCTTCTTGCATGCTATAATACACCATGAATTTTGTACCCTAAAAGATATTTCATATGGATGATGATGATGATCATGACATTTTTTCTACTATATTTTATATCTCTTATAAGAAGAGCTTTTTAGAAATCAAAAGTAGGTAAATAATTTTTCTGTTAGTGACGAATAAGGATATAATAAAAAATAATTATTATCTTGATTTTGAAATAAAAAAATTCTTTCAAAGTTTGGCCCAGAATTATTGTAATAGCACTATTAATAAAATTATAAAAAAAAATAGTTAAGTCGTGAAATTTATGTCCTAAATCATTTATTTAGATGCTAAACAAATGTATTTTCTTAATTAATGTATCCACATTTTAAAAATTAATAAAAATTTGATACCACGATAAAATAATGGTAAAGATAAAATGTAGAAAAATCATATGCAAAAGAACTTTTCGAAATTAGTATCATTCATGAATTAGTATAAATTAAGTTAAATAAAAATTGATTACATAAAAAATTAATTGCTAGTTACAATAAACTCTTTCACAAAATTTACTTATGATGATAATAATCTATATTTAGCTATTTCTTATATATGTATCATAATCATCTATATGCGCTTACTAAAACAGTATAGTAGTTATAAAGAGAATTCTCATCTTCATATATATATATATATATATATATATATATATATATATTATTAGACGTAAGTTTTTACTGTTTGATTTTTTTTTATCAAAAGAAGTGATTTTCTATGTAACTTATATCTTGGTATTTTATCTAATTTTTGAATTAAATTAATTATACATAATAAAATTATAAAAATAAATTACATTTTATTTTTTATGAATCTAATTTTTATAATTTTTATTTTAAAAATTAGTATAATAATTAATTTTTTATTTTTATTATCATAATAAAAAATGGACACACTGCTTTTACAAGTAAATCAATATGATATTTATTTCTTATAGTTAATTTTTAAAATCATTCCTAACTATCAAATGAAATAATAACTAAGGTAATTTTATCAAAAAGAGCACATGCTAGGAGATTTGGCTTGTTATAAAACATGATACAGAGAAGTAGGGCAATCTCTTTGTTTTTTAAGAGTGAAATGTGATAGATGTACATGTAATCATCTATCTCATTACCGTTATTTTGAAAATGAGTTTGTTTGTATTTGATTGTTTTTTAAGATATATTATAAGGTAAACAGATTTTTCTTATTTTTTATCATTATGTTTATTTTGAAAAATTAGTTTTCTGGTTATTTTAAAAGTAAACAGTTATTTATTTTAATTTTGAAAAACTGGGTATCCATTTTGTTGTTTTGGTTGTTTAGCCGGAAGCATGAAGGGATAGGATGAAAGGGGAAGGCGTACCTGCGATTTAGACCATGACAAATCCAAAACATCATCCGAATGTCCTTGGAAAGTGCAGAAGGGTTTGTCGGAGAGTGAGAAGACAGTTTCAGGAACATGAACATATTCAGGAATCCCGGGGCCTCTTTTGCTTCCGATTTTGACCTTCTTCTTCTTGTCAGCAGCAGCAGGAGAGAAAGGCGAACCGTCGTTGGAGGCATGCAAGGAGGGGTGAATAGGAGTGAGAGTCCCCTCGTCGGGCTTCAACGACATAACCTCGTACTCCTGCACTTCCCACACGTGTACCACCTTGTCCTCACCCGCACTCGCCAGAAACCTCCCATCCAAACTGAACCTAATCGTCCAAACGGACCCCTCGTGCGCCTGCAACTCCTGACACAGATGTAACGCCGACACCTCCTTGTGCGATTTCCCGCTCTGCCGCACTCGCACCCACTGACTCTCCTCCGCCGCCGCTGTGGCGGCTGCTTGCGCCGCCACCGCCTCCCTTTCCCTCTCCCCAATGAACCCACTCGCCACGCCCTTTATGTTCTTCAGAAACGCAGCCCCTCTTCTCTTGCTCATCCTCAAACTCCTCGAAATGTACGAACTCGACGTCAGCTTCCGCGACAAACCCTCGTTCCTCGCGCCGCGTCGCATAAGCTCGTTAACCACGCGCGATTTTCCCACCGTCTTTTCGAACTCCTCCATCGTTAACTGCTTCCCCGTCTGCAAATCACTCAACCGGTTCCAAGCACCGCTTTCGGTACACTCGTTCACAATAAACTCCTTCCCCGTGTCCAAGTTCTTTATCAGGAAAAACGCTCGCACTCCCGAATCCTCAAGTTTCTTGCTTTTCCGCTTGGACTCCGCTGCTTCGTCGGAATCCCTCACCACCGCTCTGTTTCTCGTTCCGGGCCGCGCGCGCTGGAAGGCAATCTCCGTTGAGGTTCTCGTCAACCGCTGCTTCGAACCCTTTCCGATGAAATCTTCTTTTCTCGACCTCTCGATTGAGAACAACTCGATGTCTCCCTCGGAACGCGAACGGACAAGAACTAATTGAAGAGAGGAGTGCTGCGAAGACATCTTCTCTGTGGAAACGGTAGCCGGCGTCGTTGAAACTGTAGGTTTATCCGTAACGGGAACAGTGGAAGTAGACGAAAGTGTTGATTTTTCGGAGGGAGCGGGGTTTGTGTGCTGTGAAACTGGGTGACCGAGTTCCACCGACGTGGCTTTCAAGAACTCTTTGTCGTCGTCTAGGCCCATGCCGTGGAGCAAACGCTTGCGCCGCTCGCTGATTGAGATGGGGGCCGCCATCCATACGCCGTAATCTGGAGCGGCATCCGCCGTGGGAGAAACGCTTCTTCGTCGTGACTGAGCGCAGGAGACGGCGGAGGCGAAGGAGAGGCGGGGGTCGTCGAAGTCGTCGTCGTCATCGTCGGAGGAGGAGGCGAGGTCGATAGGGACGGCGGTGGAGAGGCGGTTGTATGACTCGAAGAATGCGTCGTCGTCGTCAACATCGCCGAGGCCGTCCCAGTTCATCGTCAGCGTTCTCCGGCGTTCCATGGCGGTGCATTGGCGCGAAAACAGGGTTTGGGGGATGGATGTTGTTGCTCTTGGGTTGAATCCTCTGTTTTGTTTGGTTTGGTGTTGATTTTTTTTTTGGTTTGTGGTTGCGTTTGGGTGTTTGGGGGCAGAGGAAGTGAAAGAGAGAAAAAGAAGGGAAGAAAGAAGGTTGATTACCGTTATGGAGTTTTGGAGGCAAAGAAACGGTCAACGGATTCCATGCCTCATTCTCTCTCTTTTCTCAAGTCTTCACTTTCATGAAAGAAAAATAAAATTTTATTTTATCACTTTTGATAGTAAAAACAATTAAAAATCTTATCTTTTATAATTTTCAACAAGATTTCAATAATGTTTTATGATGATGTCAATAAGTAATTCACTTATTATTATTTTTACTAATGAAAACACAACACATGCGCTCATAGTAGCTGTGTCTCCATAATTTTTAAAATAAAATAATAACTTTTATAGAAAAGACAGACATCAAAATTTTGCAATATAGAATGTGTTGATCAACGTTAAAAAAAATGTTATCTGTATATGTATTAATATAGATTATACCATATTCTTTTTCTCATATGTTTCAATACACAATACACAATACATATAATACGTCTCACATATTTTATTATTTTTTTTACAGAATTACGTATTACCTTATTATACAACTTTATGTTGTTTTATATATTTTATCACTTTATCACGCATATTTTTTTTTTTGCTTTTATATACTTTTTTGTTATTCATTCTATAACTTACAAATAAATATATTTTTTCTTACAATATTTATAGTATAATTTAATGTTCAAATTTCAAATTATAAATTATAAAAATTTATAACTGTTATAATATTGAGATTTTTATAGCTCTTAATTAGTCCAAATGGAGATAATTTTTCCATATTCCATCACCTTATATTTATACATTTCCTATGTTTGTATTTCTACACCGAATTTAAATGAAATTTAGTTATTATTGATAATCGAGTACTAAATCTTAATAATTTAAGAGAAATGTCCATAATCAAATATAGTTATAGAAAATGAATGTTGGTGGTGGTTTTTAATAGTTAAATTGAGCACCCTAATTGCGTCTTTCCTGATGGGGGTGCATATTTATACAATTTCTATTTCATATATGGATTATCGTTCCATATTTTATTTTGGGCCTAAAATTCACCCTTTGACCTAGGTGGTACACAAGCTCCCTAGCCTTGAGTCAAATAGACGAAAAGGCTTTTCGTGGCCCTTCATGTTTCTTTTACTTGGCACTATGTTGTTGGGTTGCTATACCTTCTATTTATGTTGAATGTCATATGTATAAGTACAAGGTATTTTGAAAGTATGATTCACGTACCCATTTATTGTGGCTTTCGTATCGGTCTTTTCCTAGATTGTGTGTTTTTGTTGCCTTTTTGTTTGGCTTTGTCTTGATAAATCTTTTGGCCTCCGCATCATTGGGGCTTTCAGTAATTGTATATGATCCTATCGGTTGTTATATCCTAAAGGCTTTCGGTATTCGCATTGGTGAGTCTCTCGACATCCGTATTGTTGAGCCTTTGGACATCCATATCATTAAGCTTTTCAGCCTTTGTATTCGAGTCTTTCGGCTTTCGTATCATCAAGCCTTTCAGCTTTTGTATTTGAGTCTTTCAGCTTCTATATCATCAAACCATTTGACTTTTGAGCCTTTAGGCTTTTGAATTATCAAGTCTTGATCTTTGCCTTTCGGGCCTTTGAGCATTTTGGCTTTTAAGCATTTTGACTTTTAAGCCTTTTGACTTTTGAGCCTTTTGACTTTTGAATTATCAAATCTTTTAGATTTTGCACCTTTGGCTTTAAGCCTTTTGACTTTTGAGCCTTTTGGTTTTTAAGCCTTTCAGCTTTTGATTCTTTTGACTTTTGAATTATCAAATCTTTTAGATTTCGCACCTTTGACTTTTGTGCCTTTCAGCCTTTTGAACCTTTCAGGCTTTCAGTCTTTTAACCTTTGAGCCTTTCCGTGGAATAAATTTTTAAGAAGTCTCTCAACTTTTGTTGTAGAATATATTTTACACGAAGTTTCTTGACTTATATTGTAGATTAGTTATTTTACATAGTCTCTCAACTTGTGTTGTATATTAGATTTTTTACCAAGTCTCTCAAATTGTGTTGTAGAGCCTTTAGGTCATAGAGCTTTCCGACTTTGTTTTAACACCTACACATTCAATATCTGATTCAATATCAAGCATAATACAAACTTAAAGGAAACACATAAGTTTATTAATAAGTGTATAAAAATCCTGAAAAGAATAATTTTTCGCCATGCATTATTCTTAAATCATCCAACTTTTGTGACAAATATCTTAAAATATCATCATAAACCTTTAATATTTATTAAGGGCAAACTATGTGATCAATGGCAGCTTTAGTTATCCTATTTTAACACAATGTTAACACAAGAAGAATTTAACAGAAAAAAAATATTTTAAAGGTTGTTAAAGATAAACAAATATACTTGCTTTAGTAATTACTTTATTTTAAATAACATCCTTTTAGTTTTATTACTCTGTAAAATTAATGAATTTTGTTAAAAATATACTAAAATTACATGCAGAAAATCTTATTAATATATATGTTTAATTTGATGTGTCGTTTGACTTTTTATTTTTATTTTTTTAATATTATTATTATTTTTAAAGGTTATAAGCATGTTTTTCTTATTAAGTTTATTATTTAATGTTATTTTATAAGTTACTATCCAGCAATATTATTTTATTAATATTAATTCATTCATAAGCCAATCAAGTGACTCAACCAATTACATTTAAATTATGAAACACTAATAAATTTTCCCGTAACATATATATGCATCAAATATTTTATAAACATAGTAATTCTTTACTTTTTGAGCAATAAAATATAATTTTTTTATCTAATTTTATATCTTTTATTTATTTTTTTAGCATCAAATTATTTTGCATATATGATGAAAAGTTAAACAAAGAAATATCTCTCTCCCCGCCTGCACGTGAATTCACTCCGTCCTTACTTCCTTCCCACCGGTGTCTAATTGTCATTTTCAATCTTATCCATACTTTTATTACTCTATGATTAATTTAGCTGTTTCATACCTGGAGGTTTGAGTTGCCATTGAGGAGGACGGGTACACGCGAGATCCATAGCTGGGATTTGTTTGGGCAATGGTGAGAGAACCATTGAAGATGCAGGCGTTAGAAATACGGTTTTTTTACATATTTGGTGCAGTTTTAAAAAAATTACGAAATTGGACTAACTCATACGAGGGGGAGACGACTTTGAAAATCGAAGTCATGTTTATAAAGATGACTTCTATTTAGAATTTCTATTTTATTTTTTAAATTAAAAGTTGTGATAGGTAGCACAACTTTAGCATGTTTTTTTATTCAAATTAGAAATAGTGTTAGGTGTTGAAGTTAGCTAATATGTGTTATTTGGTCAAATAAAACTCCAAAAGTCTAGGGTGCTTTACGGGCTTTTAGTATAAATTTCAATAGGTAAGAATATTCCATTTGTTTAGGTAGTTTGTTTTAGTGTTCCAGTAGTCCATGATTTTTTGAGTTAGTTGTTGTTATGTAAGGCTATTTAAAGCCAATCCTCATGTTAAATAAAAGCAGATTATTTTGCCCAGTCTGGTACAAGCATATGCTATCAAAGCAAGGTTAAAAGAATCTGATTACTTAAAGCAACAGTCTTTGTTTGAACCTAGCAATGACATCTGAAGGAGCATTAGTGCCTTTGTACAACCTACGATTCCCAAACTCGATGGTCATTATGATGATTGGGCCATGTTGATGGAGAATAGCATACATGAAGAAAAAGAAGGGACAATTTTGACTGAATAGTCAAGGCAACATCAGACTTAAAGCTAAAGGACTTGAAGGCAAAGAACTTTTTTTTCCAAGCAATTGATCGAGTTATCCTTGAGACAATTCTCAAGAAGGATACTAATAAGGACATTTGGGATTTCTTAAAAAAGAAATATCAAGGCACAAGTAGAGTCAAACGTGCTCAACTACAAACTCTTCGTAAAGAGTTTGAAATTCTTCATATGAAATTTGAAGAAACGGTTGATGATTACTTTGCAAGGACACTATCCATTGCAAATAGAATGAGAATCCATGGAGAAAAACTCTAAGACGTCTCTATCATAGTGAAGATTTTACGCTCTATGACGTCCAAATTCGATTATGTAGTGTGCTCGATAGAAGAATCAAATAACATCGATATCTTGTCAATAGATAAGCTGCAAAGCTCAATATTGGTACATGAACAAAGAATGTCAAGCCACTGTGAGGAAGAACAGGCACTTCAAGTCAATTATGCTGCTAGATCGTCCTACAACAGAGGTCGTGGTCGAGGAACCTTTAGAGGAAGAGGAAGGGGGCGTGGATGTGGATGTGAAAGTTTTGACAAGACTTCCATTGAATGCTTCAACTGTCATAAAATGGCTCACTTTCAGTGGGAGTATCCATACAAGACAGAAAGAAAGGCAAATTTTGCAGAAGCTGATGAAGAAGTATTGTTGATGGCTTATGTGGAGAATAGGCAAACTGAAAACTCTGAAGTGTGGTACTTGGAATCTGGATGCAGTAACCACACATGACAGGAAATAAATGTCTTTTATCAAATCTAAACAAGAGTTTTAGAGAGAATGTGAAACATGGAAATAACTCTATCATCAGAGTCATGGGAAAAGAAAATGTTCAGGTACTGATGAACAGGAAAAAAGAAAACATTGGTGATGTCTTTTATGTACTTGAGTTAAAAGGCAATTTCATTAGTATTGGCCAATTGCAAGAAGTTGGTTATGCTATTGTGATTCAAAAGGGAAGTTGTCATATCTATGACCCTGAAAAGGAAATAATTGCAGAGGTGAAGATGTCAGGAAATCAAATGTTTCCATTACTAAATGAAGTCATCAAAGATCAAATTTTTCTGAAATCTACTATCCAAGACCCATCATGGTTGTGGCACTACAAGTATGGACATTTGAATTTCAAGGACCTGAAAACTCTTCAAATAAAGAACATGGTGAAAGGCCTTCCTTCAATTCAAGCTCCCTCTCGAATATGTAAAGAATAATGCGTCATTGCAAAACAACACCAAGACTCATTTCCTAAGACGAGCAAATTAGGTCCTTAAATTGATACATTTAGATTTGTGTGGTCCTATGAATCCAACCTCCAACAACACCAAAAGGTGTTTTGTTACCTTCATCGATGATTACAGTAGGAAAACATGGGTGTATTTGTTGGCAAAAAAGTTAGAAGCTATTGAGAAGTCCAAATTGTTCAAGACAAGAGTTGAGAAGGAGACTGGCCTAAGCATTCAGGCCTTGAGAACTGATCGTGGAGGAGAATACTCATCAGTTGAATTTGTTAGCTTGTATGAAATTAATGGAATATAGAGGCAGCTTACTGTAGCCTACACACCACAAAAAAATGGTATAGCAGAGCGGAAAAACAAGACAATAATGAACATGGTGAGAAGCTTGTTGTCAAATAAGAAAATGCCAAAGACATTTTGGGTTGAAGTTGTAAATTGAAGTGTGCACATTCTTAATAAGAGTCCTACCTTGGCTGTGAAGAATATAACTTCAGAAGAAGCTTGGTCTGGTCTAAAACCAGTAGTGGATCACTTCAGGATATTTGGTTGTGTGGCCTATATGCATGTTCTTGATACAAAAAGGAGAAAGCTTGACCCTAAGGGAGGGAAATGCATATTTCTTGGAGTAAATGAGGAATCAAAAGCTTATCGCCTCTACAATCCTACAAATAAGAAGACTCATATATCTAGGGATGTGGTGTTTGATGAGAATAACAGTTGGAATTGAGAATACAAGAACAAAGAAGAATAACTCTGGATTTTGATGACAAAGAAGAAAGTGATAATGGAGACAATGTACCAAATGATATGGCTAAAACAAATCAAGATGATGATGAGAGTAAGGAAGCAAAAACATCATTGGTGAATGCACAACGTACAAGAAGACCACCATTTTGGATGGCTGATTACACAAGTGGGGAAGAGATATCAGATGACGATAATATTGCTGCTCATTATGCCTTGTTTGCAGGAAATAATCCCATTACATTCGAAGAAGCAATCAAGAGTGAAAAGTGGAGAAAAGCTATGGATGCTGAAATTGAAGCAATCGAAAGAAATAACACATGGAAGTTGGTTGTGCTGCCTCAAGGGAAAAAAACAGTTGGAGTAAAATGGATCTACAAAACGAAATTGAATGAAAAGGGAGAAGTAGACAAATTTAAGGCTCGTTTAGTGGCTAAGGGATGCACTCAAGAATATGGAGTTGATTACTTAGAGGTATATGCTCTAGTTGCAAAGCATAATAGGATTAGAATGGTCATTTCGTTGGCTGCCACAAATGAATGGACCATCTTCCAACTCGACGTTAAATCTGCATTCTTGCATGGAAAACTCGAAGAACAAGTGTTCATTGATTAGCCACTAGGATATAAGAAGAGAGAAAGCAAGAAACTGGTTTACAGATTGAAAATGGCACTGTACGGATTGAAACAAGCTTCACGAGCTTGATACAGTCGAATTGATACCCACTTGTCAATTCTGGATTTCACAAGTGTTCTTATGAGCATACACTTTATATCAAAATTGGAAATACAGGTAATATTTTGATTGTGTGCTTGTATGTGGATGATTTGATATTCACGGGAAATGATGAAGGCATGTTTAAAGAATTTAAGGAGTCCATGATGCATGAGTTTAAAATGACTGATTTAGGAAAAATGAAGTATTTTCTTGGCATAGAAGCAACTCAATCTACTGAAGGTATTTTTATTTGTCAAAAAACAATATGCTCAAGGAGTGCTGAAGAGATCTAAGATTGATGAATGCAATTCAATTTCAATTCCCATGGTTCCAAGAAGTAAGCTCACAAAGGATGTTGAGGGAGTAAGAATAAACAACACCCATTACAAACAAATGGTTGGTAGCTTGATGTATCTTTTCAGCTACAAGACCTAACATGATGTATTCTATCAGTCTCATAAGTAGGTTCATGGAAACTCCAACTGAACTTCATTGTCAAGAAGTAAGAAAGATATTTCATTACTTGAAGGTACAATTGATTATTGATTGTTTTATAAAAGGAAAAATCCAGGAGCTGGTTGGTTTTTGCAATAGTGATTATGCTGGAGACTTAAATGACAAGAGAAGTACACCCGGATATATATTTTTCTTAAGTGGAGCTGCAATGTCATGGTCCTCAAGGAAGCGACCTGTGGTTACTTTATCTACTACAGGTCTTTAGGATAAATTTTAGTAAGTAGGCATATTCCATTTGTTTAGGTAGTTTGTTTAGTGTTTCAGTAATCCATGATTTTCTGAGTTAGTTGTTGCTATGTAAGACTATTTAAAGCCAATTCTCACGTCAAATAAAAACAAATTACTTTGCTCGTAATTGGATGTGGCAAGAGGGAAAATGGGCTGGAAATTGTAATTTTAACAATGTAGTCGTTTCTTCCGAAAAATGATACTTTGACACCACTATTCACCTAACTCCCATTTGACACTCCGAAGTGTCACATGGGTCCCACCAGCAAAAGAGAGAGAATGTGTTTGCTTTTGTTGTATATAGAAGGGTAATTTTGAAAATTTCATCAATTTCGTCAATTTTATCAATTTCATCAATTTCATCTAAGTGATTAGTCGTGGACATCTAAGTGGTTAGCGTCGTTACTATGGGAGTCATTATTATGAACGTAGCTAACCACTTATATGTACACGACTAACCACCTTGATAAGGTTAGAATAATTGACAGGTATTGATTTAATACAGGTCTCAGAATTATAAACGTAGCTAACCACTTATATGTACACGACTAACCACCTTGATAAGTTGGAATAATTGACAGACACTGATTTAATATGGGTGTCGGAGTTATAAACATAACTAACCACTTAGATGTACACGACTAACTAGTTATTTAAGGTTGGAATAACTCACAGGCAGTGATTTAATAAGGGTGTCGGATTTACAAATGCATATTAAATGAATGTTATTTGGAAGATAATAAGTAAGATTTTATTTTAGAAAAATATAAGACTTTAAATAAGATTTGTTCTAGTAAAAATAGAAATATTTTTGTTATTATTGTCAATTTAACTAAAGCATATTTTCTTCTAAAATTTATATAAAGAAGTTCTTTTTTTGAAAAAAGAAATGTTTATGATTTTTGTGCAAAATTGCTTTGAAGCAAAAATCCTAAACCTTCTCTAATGTGTTATTAATCTCTAACTAATCTTGAAAGGAGAGATTTACAAAAAACTCGTTAAGAATCATCTTAAAGGATTTGACATTTAATAAAGCCAAACATTTAGACAAAGGCAAAACTAAAACATGGAAGCTTAAGATAGAGTCGTAGGTCTTGTCTTAGTGGTGTGAGTGAAAGTGATTGAAGATGAAGGTACATCTGTGCAAAGCTTATAAGAAACACATTGGCACAATTAAAACTACTTAAAATGAGTAACAAAGGAAAGCAAAAGAGTTTTGGAAAACTAAGTTTTCAACACAAAATAAATCAATTTCAGGAAATTGAAATTGACTTATTCGAGGTCTACACCAAAACTGTCAAACTGTTTTGCGAAAATTGTTTTGGGCATTTATGTTTGAAATACCCTAGACCTTCTTTGAGTGATTAGGGAGCGAATTACAAACATAATATAGAGAAGAGAATTGTGAAAAACATGTGCTAATATTATGTGAAAAATTGTGCTTTGTTTATCAAAGATCAAAAGATGTTTTCTTGAAGAACAAAAGAACTTGCAAATTGTATTGTGCTATTGGAGTTCTTCAAGCTTTTGCACAAACCCACCTTTGCTGGAAATCCAAGGGGTTTCTTAAACTCAATTCTTGAGCCATTTTGTTTCAAGTATTGCATTCTTAGCTCGTAAAATTATAATTCTTTGTTTCAATTTGGTTTTGTTAATGCTATAGGGTTTAGCATTGGGTTTTTCTAAATTGGAAGGGAATGCAGGGTGTTTGTTCTTCTATTCAGTGTACTTGTGTAATGTTTCAGTGTGCAAGAATGATTCTTGATTGTAATTAAGTACGATTGAGAGTGTTTAGTGGAATTTTTCTTGCTAGAGTTGCAAGAAAGACTGGATGTAACTCTTGAGGAAGGGTGAACTAATATAATTACTTGTGTTATTTTTTCTTGACTCTTCTCTCCACGTTTTTAATCAATTCTGCACTACCTACTGCCATTAGTTCATCATAGATCCATACTTTAATAAATCTGCATTGATTCACTTAATTTTGTGTTGTAATCTTGCTTGTGTTCATAGCTTTTCTTGATAAAACTAGTCATACTTTTCTATTGCCTATTTGGTTCCTTTTATTGCTAGATATAGCTATTTCTATTTGGTTTTATAAATTGGTTCGTTGTTGGACATTTATTGCATAATTGGTCAATCTCTCTACATAATACATGTTGTTTGATTTACTGTTTTGACAGGGTTTAAGAGATCTATTTTTGAAATCTTAATTCAACGTGTGCACCATTGTATTATCAGTGGTTTTCTTGATTTGTATTTGTATAACTTAAATCTGGTTTGATAAGAATTTGTGCAAACTATTCTTATATAAATCTATACATCCATAACTGCTACATAATAGTTCTTTTCACTAGACTATCTTTGAAAAGTACTCTACTACTTTAAAAATTGTTTTACAGTATTGGTTTATTATGTTTTTGAAAGTTTTAGATGTGCGCTTATTCTTGATTTTAGTTTATAGGTATTGTTATTGATCTTGTGATTGGCTTTTAACCTTCTGGTCCATTGGTTATGTATCACTGTTCTTATCTTTTCTAATATTAGCTACTGCAGTATTGAAATTTAAGCATATTCAACCCTCCTTTCTAAAGAATATCACAAATATATATAGTTTAACATTGATTAGATACACAATCAAGCAAGTTCTCTAAAAGACAACATTTGATGAGTAATTGTCAAATGCAACTTCAAGTTGATATATATTGTTTAAAAAACTTTTTCAAATAAGTTTTGAAATTATGTTTAGGCTGAGTTCAAGAGGGGAGTCAATTGAACTTTATAAAATTTTTGCTTTAAAAGACAATGAAAACGTTTTTCGCAAAATGAAAGCTTTTACGAATCTCAATGATCAAAAGCTTGAGGTGCAATGAGAAAAATTGATTTATTTTTCTAAAGAATATTTGGAAACACTGTTCTTATATTTGTGATATTCTTTAGAAAGGATACAACAACTATTGAGAGACTTCTTAATCTTTTAGGATACGACAACCCTTCTTTCATCCATACTAGAGTGAACTCGGTCGACTTCCGACCACACAAACACCCGACTAATCCCCTTGTTCAAGCTTGTAGTCACTCTTGGCTCACCCCTTGAATATTATTTTGGCTTGTAGCCATTTTTGGTTAACTCCTTGATTTTTATTTGGGCTTATAAGTACTTCTAACTAACCCCTTGAGTATTGTTTCGAAACCAAGCATTCTTGGTTGACCCCGTTAAGTATTCTTTCTCAAGTCACTCTTGGCTAAGATATGAAGTTTGCATGAGGGCATCATTAGATCACAAGTCTTGCCTACTAGGGAGGGATTGTGGCTTTTAAACATGTACAAGGCTTAAGCACTATCTCCTAATTTGCTACATGAACACTCACAATGTTCTTCTTGAAGGTTTGTTGGGTACCAAAAATCTGAGCAACATTTCAATATAGTGTAACCTCAAAATGAAAAGCTTTAAATAGGTGTTGGAAGAAGATAGCCTTGTGAAACCTTTTTGAACCTTTGAGCAACTTCCACTCACTTGAATATCCTTTTGCATCTGACGGGGTGAATAGTGGACTATGAATTTAATTGCGCTCCATGCTTCTCTTTTTTTCTTTATGCAACATCCTGAATGACCAGTAGTATGTATTTTCCTCGGTAGTATAACATTTTACACTAAACAATGGTAATAGTGCACATTGTATAGGATAAATAACTGAACAAGAATTGAAAGTAGCTTATGTCAGAATAATTGGTAAGCAATGCAATTTTAGATCGTACTCTAAGAGATCTTTGAAAACGATTTAGGCCGAGTTCAAAAGGCAGGGTGACTTGAACCTTTAAAAAGATTTTGTAAACTTTTGGAAAGAATTTACGTAAAGAATGAAAATTATTTATCAACCCAATCAATTATGTGAATTCGGAATACCCAGTACAAAAGCAATGAAGCAAAATGCAAAATAAAACAATTACACAAGGCATACAGAAACAGTAATGTCGCAATCGAGATCAGGATAGGGACAGCGAAGAAAAAATACTAATTTTTTCAAACAGAGGAGTCGCCAACATAATTTATTATGAAAAACTATGGAAAATCAAGTTAAAGAAAATGGTCTGCAAAATCGGATTAGGGTCTAGGAGTCGGTTACGTGTAAGGAAGGTATTAACTCCCTACAATACCCGTCCTAAGACTGTACCTTTAATTACATGAGTAAATGAATGTGGTTTTTCAAAATATTTATTTTTCCCAAAAATGGAAACAAAAACTAAGTAATAAAACAACAAAGAAAATATTTTTGCTTTATTTTTTTGGGCCCGACAAGGACTGACCTTGTTCTTACGTATTTCCATTCATAATGAAAAATCAGGAATTACGTAGTTCTAAGAATAAAATTGTTTGTTGGATTGATATTTTTCATTTTTGAAATTTTCGTTTGGTTTTTTAGAGTATAAGAAATATTGTTTAATTTTTTGAAATTTTGTATTTTTTAAGAAAAAATATTAAAAAATGGTATTTATTTCCATAGTATTTAGAATATGTTACTTCCAAAGGTTATTTCCAAAGTTTTATACTAAATATCGTGTGATTCGTGCGATCATTTAATATTTAAAAATATTTGGAATAATAATAATATTAAATATCGCATACTTACTTAATTGACCTAATTACAACAAAATATCTGTTAAAATTTTGAAAATGGTGTCAAAATAATAACAAACTTTTAACTAAAACTTAATTGACCCAATTACAACAAAACGGTGTAAAATCCTAATAATTGCCAACTGATTTATCTTTATTGTTATCATTATGCAATCGGAAAGTGGTAAAAATAAATAAGTATCACGACATAATCAACAAAGCCTTCAATGTTGGGAAATAACATGACATCGTAAAGGGTTAGAGCTAAGATATCCATAAATGTACCCCAATCTTCCTTCCCAGCTATCTAGTACAAATAAGTTTCTAAGAATTTATGCGAAAAACTCTTGTGTTTTTTCTTTCTACCAGCCCGCTTTCCAACTCCTTGGGGTGTAGTTTTAGGAATTCAGCCAATGTCGGGACATAACTGTGTTGTTCAAAATATTTATATGGAACCTTCCCTTCCACCACCAAGTCAAGGATTTTCTCAAATTCTTCAATTGTCGGTACTAACTGAAAATCTTGGAATGTAAAACGTTTGAGAAGGGGATCATAGTATTGTGCTAAAGTTGTGACTGCTGATATCTGAACCTCTACCTCCAATAGACTTAGCAGATTCTTAAAAGAATTCCTTCTCAACTCCAGACCCCATATTAATTTTCATTTCCACAACTATATAATTCCTAACCTTCAATGAATAAAAGTAAGGCTAAAGGAGAAAATGCATGCAATGCATTGGTGAAGAAGAATATAAGTTAAATTTCTTATATCTCATATCCTTCTTCTCCAATTATGACATGATAAAAATAAGTAATGGATGCTTTGTATAAGAAACAAAATTTATTTATTTACAATGGATAAACACTCTTTTTATTTATTTTTTTAAAAAGATTAGGGTGAGAGGTAAAGACACCCAAAATATCTCCCTTTGTGCCCTAAACCAGGTTCAACATGCCTAAGGGTCAATGGCATTAAATGCACACTTACATAGGTTGGCTCCTAATTCCTAAGGATATAAGGCCACTAGAGCTATGACTCACTCCACCGCATACCTATAGCAACTGGTAAACAACTTTTATGAACATACAAATGAAGCGAACAGACTCTAGCTGGAGTTCTTGCAAAAGCCAAAAAAGGAAGTACATCCTTTTGACATTGCTACACAACCCCTTCTAGTTATAATCTTTTTCAGACCCGGGCATAGGGCCCCACTTATGATATGCAAAAGTAAATATGTGTGTGTGAAGGGATAATAATGCACCTAACCTCCCATCTACGAAACAGCCAGAAAAGTTCCCAAGTAGATATTGCACGTCATCTACCCTAGGGCTCAATATTCCAGGAACAAATAACAATCATGTATACAAAAGAAAGGAGAAAATAAACATTCAGAAAAACCACACCCATTTTAACTCATTCAATTAAATTGGCCTGACTCCCATAAATGTCCCTAATGGAGTCACCATCTGACATAATCGGGATCACGACGGAGATGGCGAAGAAAAAATAATAAATTTTTCAAATAGAGGAGTCATCACCATAATTTATTATAGAAAACCAAGTTAAAGAAAATGGTCTGCAAAATCGGATTAGGGTCTAGAGTCAGTTACCTGTAGAGAAGGTATTAGCACCCTACAAAGCCCGTCCAAAGACCGTACCTTTAATTAAATGAGTAAATGAATGTGGTTTTTCAAAATGTATATTTTTGCCAAAAATGGAAACAAACACTAAGTAAGAAAACAATAAAGAAATATATTTTTCTTTTATTTTTTTGGGCCCGACAAGGGTTGACATTACTCCTACATATTTTCATTCATAATGAAAAATAAGAGATTGTGTAGTTCTAAGAATAAAATTGTTTGTTGGATTGATAATTTTCATTTTTGAAATTTTCACCATTTGGTTTTTTAGAATATAAGAAATATTATTTAATTTTTTGAAATTTTGAAATTTTATTTTTTAAAAAAATATTAAAAATGGATTTTATTTCCACATTATTTAGAATATGATATTCCCAAAAGTTATTTCCAAAATTTTATACTAAATATCGCATGATTCGTGTGGCCATTTGATATTTAAAAAAACATTTGTAATAATAATATTAAGTATCACATGATGCGTGTGGGCATTTTTTGATATCTAAAATTATTAATACATATAAAATTATTTTCAAAATTTTATATTAAATATCACGTGATGTGTGCGACCATTTGATATTTAAAAAACATATAAAATAATAATATTAAATATCGTATGAGACTATTTCATATATAAAATTATTAGAAAATATGAATGCAAACAAATTATTTCCAAAGTTTTGTATTAAATATCATATGACGCGTGTGGTCATTTGATATTTAAAAAATATTTGAATTATAATAATATTAAATATAGTATGACGTGTTTCACTATTTTGATATCTAAAATTATTAAAAAATATGATATCTCAAAATTTATTTTCAAAATTTCATATTACATATTACGTGACGTGTGCAACCATTTAATATTTGGGTGGTGATATTTTGACACCATTTAACACTAACATATATTATTATTTTATTCATATATAATATTTTATTAATAGAGTATAAGTGAATAGTGGTGTCAAACTACCATTTTCTTTTTTGAGAAGTCTTTCTTTCCCAAAACACAACTTAGGGTTAGAGGAGTGAAGTTTAACCACGGTGCTGCGATGGAGGGGTGGCGACCCGCAGAGGTTTCGTGCTCCTTGGAGGCGGTGTTCGGCGGTGAGGGATTGAAAGGCTGTATCGGAGTTTGTCGGCATGGAGACAATCGTCGCGATAGCGGGTGGTGAATGGCAGAGAAGAAGATCTCCCTCTTGCGGCAACATTGGAGTCGTGGCTGCTCGACGAAGCAAATGGAAGTCGCGGTGGCTTTAAATGGCATTTGGCAGCAACGAACGGAGGCGGTAGTGGTAGGCGGTGCGAATTGGAGGGGTTGATGACGGCGGTAGCAGGTGAGTCTGAGGCTAGGGTTTGTGTTGTCGTGGCACGGCGGGGTAGTTTCCTTTGTCGTTGTTCTTATAACTCCACAGGGATGTACCTTGGCCACCCAACACACCACCGCAAATGGAAACTCCTTCCACACATTAGATTTGCAACCAGTTATCAGGATTTCCGATGATCCTATGACAAGAAGGAGCCACCAAAGTGCCATCAATGGTAAATGTGATAGCTTTGTTGAGACATTAGTCACCAAAGGTGGCACTTCTGAGCAAGAACCTCCCTTGCAGCACGTAGAAGCACAAGCCTTAGCCCATGCATTGAGAAAGCCCTGGGTCGATTTTATTTTACCATTTGATTTTGGCATCAAAGCTAACCACATTGAAGGTGGTGATTGGAGTCAGGCAGCAGAAGCAATGAGATTCACTTTTATCATAACAACATGGAAACACCTATCAGAACAATATGGAAACACCCTGAACGCAATCAATCAATCCAAACAAAATCAATATGCAGTAGAAAACGAAGAATAAATCAACACCAATAATTAACGTGGGAAAAACCTCTCAATAGAGATAAAAAAAACCCACAGGTAAATACTCCACTAATACCAAAACAAAGGTACAATGAGCCTCACAAAATTAATCACAGAGCATATCAATACAACTCTTCGTAATCCTCAAAATGGTCACCAACAATGACCCAAAAATATCAACAAATTGAAATTAATAAGGAAGAGTTCAAGAATTTTGTCACCAGAAAAATAGATAACGTTCATGAATTTTCTGGAAACAAACTACAACTCCGATCTCAAATCTGACCGTCCAAAACAACGAACTATGAGTGATAAAACTCCAGTAAAAATTTCAGAGCAATTTGAGAAGATTTCACCGTTGGATTTCCTAAACATCCAAGACTGACGGTAACAGAAACATCCTGCTGACAACAGCTCTTCACAAAATTCCTGACAATTCTACCTCCAGTAGACAATCACACCGTCCAAATTGAAGAAATATGAGTGAGAAATCTTCAATAAAAATTGCAGCTCGATCAGACAAGGTTTCACTGTTTGATTTTCAAAACAACCAACACAGGTTGCTATAGGAAGTAGCTGCGAATTACCTCTCCCTCTTCTCTTCAAAGCGGTTGCTCACACACTTCTCTACACACACCAAAGCTCTTACGGTTGCACATGCTACCCTAATTATAATGACGCATTATATTAGGTCTATCATATGTCATAGACACACCAAAACATAATAGATTTGGGCCTCATAAGGAGAGAAACAACCCAACAGGTGGCTCACATAAAAAAGAATGAACATAGCTAGCAACATAGTTGTACTATATGACGGTGCACTATATCGACCACCAATAATCACTTCATCATTTTTCCATGAATAATCACTTCATAAGTTTTTCATAAGCAAGTAATGCATGCACGACACACGACTTCACCTACATACGACATCTAAGGTAATATGGTAAGTAAATATCTCAATTATAACAGAAGGACAGAATGGGTCCAAACTCTTTAGGTCCAAACTCATTAACTTCATTGTAATGTCTACAAATACAGATTTAACCATCTTATAGAAGATATTTAAGATATTTTTAAACTCCGACTTAAATTAACTTATTAACCCGCATCCTTGTTTAAGAAACTTATTAACGAGTTCACCATTTTTTATCAATAATTTTGTATATTATTTTTGTTTAAGTTTTCTTATATTTTAGAAAAACAACGATACCCATTTTCTATATTTTCACAGTATTTCATCTGATTTTACATTTGTACAGTATTGGTAGAAAAAAATATTTGCTACAAAATTATTAAATTACAGTTACTAAATTATATCCATATCATCTAGTTTTTGCTCTTGTAAATTCTAATCTATTCTCTTTTATGTCACTGTTTTAAAATTTTGAAATTATTAAAATTTAATCTTGTCTGTGGTTTTATTCTTTTCTTTTAAATAATTGTGAATATAATAAATTCGCGCAACATGCTGTAGAATGTAGTGAAATATATTTGAGTCTTGAGTTGGACACGTCATTAAAATAATTTTATTATATTTCGGTTATTAAAGATCAACAAATTCCTATGCTTTGCATCAACCTATGTTTCCTCTACGCTCAGCGCCCCGAGGGTGAGGAATGAATGAGCAATATCTGTAACAGGTATGATGTCTGGACAATTCCCCCGCACCAGGGCTTGCTTCAAATGTCCTTTCTCTCTCTTCCTTCTCTCTTCTTTTTTTCTTTCTTCCCTCTCCCTCTTCTTCCTCCCTTTCTTCTTCCCGGTTAACCCACTACACCCTACACCTATTTATACTACTATTTTTTTATTTGTTATTATTTTTGTTTAGTTATCCTAACCTAATGATGCTTATCTCTAAGGATTAAGGTTTTACCCCACACACAGTTATTTGATTACGCACGTCACCTCTCTCTCTCTCTCTTCTTTTTTAGTTAGATGATTTTCTTAAAGTAAATATTTTATTTATTTACTTATTTTTAAATCTTTTTCTTCATTTTTTTGAATACTTTATTCATGATATCAATATGTTCTTATTATTATTTTCCTTTTAATTAGAATGTTTCTTTTAAAATTAAGTACTCTGATTTCTTTTAACATTTAAATTTTATTTAAAATATAAAATAGTTTAAAAAAATTAATAACATGAATTAAAGTTTAAGGATTTTAACTCTTATTTCAAATATATTTATTTAGAAACAAAGATGTTACATTTAACATAAGAATTTTTTAAATAACAAACAACTTTTGACTTAACACAAATATTCTTTAAAAACACAAACTAATCTGAATTTAATAAGAGTGTTTTTTAAACAACAAACAACTTCTAACAGAAGATAAAGAAATTGTCTTGGATGTGATAAAAAAGTCATTTCATTACTTATTAGAGAGGAGTTGCACCTTTACAAATTTACAAGATTATGAACTTTTCAAACAAAACTCAAGTTTTAGCCAAGAATAACTATGTTCTAAACATCACTCGAGATTTAGCTAGAAGTGGTGGTATTCCACAAATAACACCTCGTTTTTTTAGCAAGGAATGATTGTGTTAAAATAATATTTGGTTCTCTAGTCAAGAGTAGCGAGATTCAAATGATACTCATTTATATCTTTATAACATAAATATATTTAATGAAACTTGATCAAGTTGATAAAAAACTAGACAAAGTATACGTTTACACACAAGCCAATATATAAACTTATAATGTAAATTATCTTTCCTTAAAATTATTTTTAATTGCATGTCATAAAATTTGCACTAACAAAAGAATGATAGTTTCTTTTAAAATGACAACTCCTTTTATAAACATTTTTAGAACTTGCTTTTGTCATCATTATATCAAATACAACTTTGTGAAAAACTATTAAACATTTAAATACACAATTCAACCTTTTTCATGATGTGTATTGGGCCTATTTCCACACATTTCCCTCACTTGATGAGCCATTTCCAAATGAATCAGGCCCATGGCGTTGTCTGTAAAAGGAAATAAATCTGTGATGAACAAAAAATAGCAGAAGCAAACTAAGATAAAAGGACAATAGCATGTACACTTTGAGGTCTATAGGCTGGTACTCAACCTTAATTACACTTGGAAGTATAAAAAGTGATGTTCAATTGAATGGGCGAGTTCCACGTTTTTAACCTTAATTACCCTTGGAAGTATAAAAAGCGATGTTCAATTGAATGGGCGAGTTCCACGTTTTTTAAGGTTAGAAGCTTTAAACTAAAATATGTAAAATAAAATGTTAGACTTCAAAACTATACTAAAATGAGTGCGTAAAATATGAAAAACCCTTAAAAATATCCAACTATTAAGATGAAGATGAAGTTGGGTGAAAGTGACATTCATAACCTCATTCTCAAGGGGGTCCAAAGAAAGAGAAAACCAAGTCTTGTGAATCGAGTATTATAAATATAACATAGTCTATCGTATTGATAGTCTTTATAGATTGATTCTGTGGGAAGAGTCAACAACAATATTAGTTTCAACACCAAAACAACATAATGATTTACCGTGACAGGAAGCTCGAAATAATTTTTACAGAAAATGATTTACCTATCAATATAATTATATTTTAAAGGTTTTATTAATTATATTTCTGAAATATTTTTGTTCTTATATAATTAATAACGGTAATCTAATTTCTTATTTTACGGTTTTATGCACCATCTTACCTATTTTAATTTATTTAAATGTTTTTTCCTGTACCGGATATTAAAGCACTTATTTTTTTTTTAAGTTATACTCAAGAAATAAGATATTATTATAATATTCATATATTATTCGTTTGAGCTTTATAAACTGATCCCGCATCCGCGTATAAGAAACTTATTAACGAGTTCACCATTTTTTATCAATAACTTTCGTATATTATTTTTGTTTAAGTTTTCTTATATTTTAGAAAAACAACGATACAATTTTTCTATATTTTCACAGTATTTCATCTGATTTTACATTTGTACAGTATTGGTAGAAAAAAATATTTGCTACAAAATTACTAAATTACAAGTTACTAAATTATATCCATATCATCTAGTTTTTCCACTTGTAATTTCTAATCTGTGCTCTTTTATGTCATTGTTTTAAATTTTTGAAATTATTAAAATTTAATCTTGTCTGTGGTTTTATTCTTTTCTTCTAAATAATTGTGAATATAATAAATTTGCGCAACACATGCTATAGAATGTAGTGAAATATAGTTGAGTCTTGAGTTGGACACGTCATTAAAATAATTTTATTATATTTCCCTTATTAAAGAAGAACAAAAACAAAATCAACAAATTCCTATGCTTTGCAGCAACATATGTTTCCTCTACACACACCACCCCCAGGGTAAGGAATGCTTAAGCAATATTTGTTACACTGAGGGGAGTCTGGACAACTCCCCACGCCAGGGCTTGCGCAATATAGCCATGAACTTCCATCCCTTGTTGCTTGACCTACCACCATAAAAAAACATATATATGTCAATTGTAAATTCAGTATATGCTTTATCGTACTTTTCATAAAATTCAAATTTTAATCGCGTGAACAAAATATATTAGCATAAAATTAAAAAGATTAATACGTTTATATATCTGATAATGAGAAAATTGACGTGAAACAATTAGTCTAACACAAAAAAAAAATGTCAGATTAGTGTAGGAACTGTCTAATTATCAGATAAAGTAAGTAGCAATGAATGAATAACTGGGAATTTAACAAATCACCAAGGAAATAGTATTCTGAAACAATTTTGGGACTTATTTTTTGTGGCTGCTGTTAATTTTGTTAACTGAAGCACCTGAAGTCAAAACGAAAACAATGCATATCATTCCCAAAAGAATGTTTTGATTGATCCTCTTAAAAGCCATTATGCAAAGATCTTCTTTGTGTCTTTCTCTTATGAGACGATGGAACAGAACACTGGTCGAGACTATTTAAAGATGAATACCAACACTAATTCAATGTATTTTGCAACAAATTGTGGTAATCAGGTACGTTATTTCTCCTTTGTTAATATTATCTATTCAATCTTATCAAAACTGCTTGACAAATTAGTAACCCATAGTTTTTTACGTATAAAATTACAAATACATTTATTAAATTAAAAGCATTTAATAAATTAATTAATGAAATAATTAATAAATATAAAAGGATATAACTGTTTAAATATTATTATATAAATGCAATTAATATTTTTAAGTGAAAACTATTATTATATAAATAGAATTTTAGATTTTTTTTACAAATATTTAAATTATGAAATAATTTACTATGTCTATTTATCTTTCAGAAGTTGTATATTTTTTTTTGAGAAGTCATTTTATTTAAATGAGTTGATATATATTAGTTAAATTTATTTTTTCAAAAAGTTTAAATTTTTTATTTTTCAATTGAAATTGTCATTATATTCGATTGTTTTTACAATTTTATTGTCTCTAAGTTTCATATAGTATTATGTAATGAAATATTGGTTATTTTAATTTTTAATATTAATTATTTTTAATTTGAATTGCATGAACATTTAATAGAGTTCACGATTTTAAATTTAGTGAGAAGACTATAATTACTTAAAATGTCACATTCATTACCTTTTAATGATATAGACAGTCAATAAATATTTATCATAATAGCCACTATAAATATTCATTAAATATTTATTAACTGTTATTAATAGTCCATGTCAATGTTCATTAAATATTCATTAAATATTTATTAACCGTTGCTCTCTTCATTTCGGTTTTGAGAATCACGATTGAATGACTAGTCTTTGAGAATTGGATGTTGTTTTTGTTATGGCATATTTTTGCAATTGAGTTTTGATGAAATTTATTGTAGTGGCTTATGTTCATTATGTTTTTTTTCTTTGAAATGTTTGGTTAATGACATGGTTTGATTTATACGTTTTGGGTTTTCTTTTACACGAAAAAATATTAGGTAGTAGAAGAGGTGATGAAAATGGGTGTGGTTGAGTTTTGCAGAGAATGTGTTTGATGGAAAGTGTGTGGGAGGGGGCGTAGCCAGATTATCTTTGATTCATGGTCATGATTGTTGGTTACTGGAAAATGGGTAATGTTTTGGTGTGGATATTTGGTTTGCGAGTGAGGATGTTGAAAGTAGGATCATCGTTCATCAATTTCCATTACTTTCTTTTTCACCAATTTCGATAGTGTGAGGGTTAGTGAGTTCTTATGATTTTGTTTGTTATTTTAGAAAATATTTCCAGGCCTATTTTGTCACAATTAATCATAGAAAAATTGGTTATATCGTTGTCTGTGATTCCACGGAGGTTATTGTTGCTATCTTTAAGTGTTCTTTAACTGAGCCTAGTAATGTAGTTCGTTGGTGCCTTTTAACAAAACTGAGACCGTGTCCGAGTTCCTTTTAACAAAATTGAGACCGAGTGTCTTTTAACAAAACGGAGACTAAGTAGTTTTGATCTAAGTTGTAGTTAAATACACTATTAAGAAGTGATTCCTAAGTCGTTTTCCAAGGACCTAGTTCCTATTAAAAGATTAAACACAAAGAAAAAAATGGAGTTTCATGAATATTTAATAAAATAAAAACCAACAATCGAATTAGATTTTCTTAACTGAAATTTAAATTACCCTCTTGATTAGATTGCAATTCACTTATCACAGGATACAAAAATTCATGCTCAATTTATTAAATCCTAATTCCAATCCCAATTAATTAACTAAGCGATAATTAACACAACACCAACCTCAAAGCTTAATTGCAATCTGAATCAAAATGATAACCTTATAAATTAGTCTTTCATTAAATTCGAATAAAGCAAACGAAGATTAAACACAAAATGAAATTAAAATAGAAAACAAAATTGAATAGAAAACAAAATTAAAATAAGGAAGTGAATTTAAAATATAAAACGAAATTAAATTGTAACAAAAACAGAACGTAATTGTAGAGAAAAGAAAATAAATACAGAACCAATTTTTCCAAAGAAAGAACAAATTGAATCCCAAAAGCTAAGAGTATCCAACTCCTTTGGCTTCACCTCCTTTAATAGGCGGCAGACTTAGGTGAGTTCTAAACAATAAATCTAATGGGCCTAAATCTTTCAATTATAATCCAATAAATAAAAACTAAAAATAAAAATTGATAATGTGGCAGCTCCTCTTCAATTCCAAAATTAATATCCAAGCCCATTAAAATTCCAAAGCTGCCGTGACAATAATAATAAAATTAGCTTAGAAAATTCGAATTTAATAAAATTACGAATTTCTCGTAAATGAAGCCCAAACAGTGAAATTGAAAAAATAATAGGCAGTTAAGCACAAATAACTAATTAAAATAGGTACATAAAGATAAGTAAATAGGGAAAAGTAACAACTTATCAAGCTTTTACTAAATAGTGTCGAGTGCCTTTTAACACAACCGAGATCGAGTACCTTTTACTAAATAGTGTCGAGTGCCTTTTAACAAAACCGAGACCAAGTACCTCTTACTAAATAGTGTTGAGTGCCTTGTAACAAAATCGAGCAGAATGTCTTTAAACAATGCCCAAAACCGAGTTGAGTGTCTTTAAATAACACCCAAAATAGAGTTGAGTGTCTTGAAACAGTGCCCAAAATCGAGTTGAGTGTGTTTAAACAGTGCCCAAAATTGAGTCAAGTGCCTTTAAGACAATACCCAAAATCGAGTTGAGTGCCTTTAATCGAGTTGAGTGCCTTTAACCAAGTTTGAGTGTGCCTTTTACAAAACTGAGTTGAGTGCCTTTAACCTTATCGAGTGAGCTTTTCACAAAGCTGAACCGAGTACCCTTTAGCCTAGCCCGAGTGCCTTCACCAACCAGAGCTAAGTGGCTTCCCCAATATTGAGTGCCCTTTAGTAGAGCTGAGTGCTTTTAATTAACCCGAGTGTTCCTTTTATCAAACCGAGTTGAGTGTCTTTAACCAACCCGAGTGTGCCTTTAACTAATCCTCAACCCAATGCCAAAAACAGAGTCAAGTGCCCTTTAGCAGAGCCGAGTGTGCCTTTTACCAACCCGAGTGTGCCTTTATATAATCCTAAATTGAATGTCTTTCACCTAAGCCGAACTGAGTGTGTTTCACATAAGTGTAGCGGAATGCCTTTCACCTAAGGGGAACCAAGTGCTTTTCACGTAAGATGACCCGAATGCCTTTTACCTAAGCGAAACTGAGAGCCTTTCACCAAGTTGACTCGAGTGTCCTTTGACCTAAGTCGAACCAAGTAACACCTATAGAATTCCTTACTACACCCTCACATTTACTCTCTGGCCGCTATATTTTCTTTTGTTTTGTAAAAAAAAAAATCTTTTTGGACCCATTAAGTTTAACTTTATAATTCTTGCTACCTGCAACACCTATTTTTCTTCCATACATCCTTTCTTCTTGTGATTTGTTTTAAAATAATTCAATTAGATATCCAAATGACCGCACACGTCATGCAAAATTTAACTAAAAAAAGTTGTTATTTTGTTTGGATAATCAAAGGGTCATATGCGTCAAGCGATATCGAACACGAGATTTTTTTTTTTTAAAAAATTCACAAAAATATCAAAAATATCCTAAAAATATTAAATTTTCAAAATACCAAGTTTCTAAAATATAAAAAAATAATGATAAAATTTTGAAAATAAATAAATCATATAATTTTACAAATTAAAAAATATCAAACACCCCAACAAACAATTTTCTAAGTAGAATGACGTAAACCCTGATTTTTCATCACATATGGAAATACGTGCTCAATCCTTGTTGGGCCGAGATATAAAAAATATTTTCTTTATTTTTATTTACATTTTTGTTTCTTTTTTTGGGAAAAATAAACATTTCAAAAACCACACTCATTTTACTCACTTGATTAAAGATATCGTTTTAGAATGGGCGTTGTGTGGTTGTTAATACCTTCTCCACAAGTAACTGACTCCTGAACCAACTTCGTTTCCCAGACCATCTCCTTTCCCAATTTTTTCATAGTTTTCCACAATAAACTATGGTGATGACTCCTTCCATTCTTAATTTTCAAAAATATTTATTTTCTCTTCCGATTGTCATCCTCATCGTGTTTTCGGTTGCGACAATAATCCTGCATTCCACCTAGATTTTCCCTCCTTCCTATCCCTATCTGACAATAACTACTATATCAACCTCTATCTATTTGATCTCTCTTAAGCAATCTACAGGATGTATACACCATTCTGCAAAAGTTCCCCGTAGTTTCAACCCACTAAATTTTTCCCAAGACTAAGCATGCAATTGTGCCACTGCAAAAATCTCTACCTTATCCACATGACCAACATCGAAAACAACCTTATTTTTATGGATCCAAAGTGCCTTAACAATTGCCAACCTCATCCCTCTCCAAGCATAATTTGCTTTTCTACTCAGTCCACTGAAATGGAAACTACAAAAGTGATTAACAATGTCAATAGATCTTACCGAGGAAAGCCCTACCCAATTGTCACACTTGAGCCACAGTCTTCATGCAACCTCACAAGTGATCAATAAATGCTGCAAAGTTTCCACATCCTTATTACACAAAGGGCACATGTTACTCGAGACCAAAATCCCTCTCCTCTCAAGATTGACTCTAAAAGGTAGTCTATCAAGCAATACTCTCCAACCAAATATCTTGGTTATTCCTAGCACCTTAAGACTCCAAATCTCACCAAAGCATTCATTACTTTGAACATCTGGAATCTCTTTCAGAGCCCAATACCCAGAATGGACTGTATAGACATTTACACTCTCACCTACCCAACACCATTGATCAAACATATCCGTATTCCAAACAACATTGTTGATGAGTTCCTCAAGCTGATTTTGCAACTCTTTCTCCCATTCAAATAATCCTCTCCTCCAAGGTATACGCCATATGAAAACATGTGGATTTCCAAAATCATTCCTCAAGCAAAACTCACTAACCATCTTATCTTTGAGTACTGAGACTCCATATAATCTAGGAAACTTTTCCTTTAACGTCTGTTCTCCCACCCACCAATCTTCCCAAAATTTAATCCTGCTCCCATTACCAATTTTCCATCTTATCCTTTGATCAAACCAGTTAGATTCTTTATTTGCCTCACAAATAATTCCTAAATCCTTCCACCAGTTCAAACTTTTATTAGATGTCATAGACTTCCCCAACTCCCTCCAATCACCATATTTGGATTCAATCAAGTCTCTCCAACCACCACCATTCTCGGATCCCAGTCTCCATTTCTACTTTGCAACAACGGCATAATTAAAGACATGTATATCTCTCACTCCCAACCCACCCATCTCGATGGGCAAACACACTTTGTCCCAAGCTATCTAAGAAATTTTTCTCCCTTCAGAACCCCAACCCCTCTACCATAATTAGAAATAGAAATGGAGCAAGAGGGCCACCTTGTCTAAGCCCTCTCGATGGTCTAAATTCCCTAGTTGGGCTACCATTAACCAAAACCGAAACAGATGCAGATTTGAGACACATTTTAATCCAATTAATCCATCTACATTGAAAACCTAATATCTTTATCATGTACTCTAAGAAATCCCACTCTATTGAATCATAGGCTTTCTCAAAATCAACCTTTACTATCACCCCTTTCGACCTTTGCTTTCTATGTAATATACTGTTTCATTAGCGATTAAAACACTATCCAATAACCCCCTCCCACTAAGAAACGCAGATTTGATTCTTATCAATGACCTTTTCCAACACTGTTTTAAGTCTATTAGCAAGGATCTTAGCCAGAATTTTATAAATACACCCCACCAAAGAAATAGGCTTAAAGTCCCCTAACTTAGATGGATTTTCACATTTAGGAATGAGTGAGACGAAGGAGGCATTACATCCCCGAGGAATAAATCCAGTTTCAAAGAACCATTTGATAGCTTTCACAATGTCACCCCCTAAGATTCTCCAATTACTTTTTATGAAGTTAAAGTTGAACCCATCCGACCCTGGACTCTTGGATCCTCCACACTCTCTAACTACCCCCAGAATCTTATCTTCACTAAACCCACTGCATAAGAAATTGTTATCATCTTCATTGATACTATCAAATTGTACTCCATATAGATTCACCCCCCATTTAGTTTGGGCCGTGAATCTATTTGCGAAATATTTATAAACTTCCTCTTTGACCAATTGTGGTTCCTCACACCACTCTCCATTAACCAAAAGCCCTTTTATCTCATTATTTAATAACCTCCACCGCAGCCTAGTATGATAAAACTTAGAATTAGAATCCCCCTTTGCCAACCACTCCACCCTAGCTTTTTGCTTTAACATTGCATTTTCTCTTTCATCCATATTTTTCAGATCCTCAAGTAATCCTATTCTCCTTATCCTCATTTCCTCCTATAAATTCCAATTATCATCCTTTAAATCTAGTTCTTCAATCTCTTATACAATTTTTTGCCTTTTAGCTTTCTTCTTATCAAACACTTGCTCCCTCCACTGTTTTAGTGCCTGCTTAAGTCTCTTAAATTTGAATTTGACTTTCTCCAAATCATTCCCACAATCTACAGTGTGTTCCCAAGCTTGTCTAACTACATCCCTGTAACCATCTAACTCCTCCCAAGCATCAAATGATCTAAAAGGTTTTGGCCCCCAATCTACTCTTCTGTCTTTTATTACTAAGGCACAATGGTCAGAAACTTTCCTATTAAGAATATATTGTCTAGATCTAGGCCATATTTTCACCCAACTATCAGATACCAGTGTTCTATCCAATCTGCTTTTAGCACTTCCATTCGGCCTATACCAAGTATATTTACTACCTACTACTAGTAAATCTAATAACTGGTTTCCTTCAATAAACTGGTTAAAGCCATCCATTTCCAACCTATAAGCCCTACCATGACCAATACCTTGTCTTTCATTCGATTGTCTCACCGCATTAGAATCCCCAATCACACCAGGCTATGTTATCATTCGATCTCAATATACGTCCTAAGTTCTCCCACAAGACTGCTTTATCAATGTTAGAACCCGTAGAGTACACATTAATGATTCCCACCCGAACAACACTATCACCCCTACCTATTTTATATTTCCCTTCAATCACCATATACCCTTTTCCTTCCAAAGTTCTATCACATAGAAACACATTCTGGTTCCATAAAGTCAGAATTCCCCCACCTTCCATATCTACACTTCTATGCACCCAACTAATTGAATTAGATCCCCACAATGAATAACATTGCTGATAATTCACATTCACCAACTTAGTTTCTTGACAACACACTACACCAGGATTCTCCTTCCTAACTATAGAGCCCAAATAATTCCATTCAATCCCACCACCCAAACCTCTAATATTAATGCTTATTAGACTCATATCGCATCTTGTCTCCCTTCACGCCTAATTTCTGACAATAATGTAGCATCCCTCTGGTCTAACTCACTAAATCTTTGAATAACACGTTCAACATCCAACGAGCAATGAACTCCTAAATCATTCGCAATTTTCCATAATTCCTCCACGTCCCCCCCTTTGATAAAATCCTTAAACCTATGATTGCAATTAACAAAACTACTATTAGTAATAAAATTTGAGCGATTTGGGGATACTGACCTTGCTTTTGACGTTAGCAGCTGCATCCCACCTGTAGTAAGCATTATATACCTCTTCCATCTTATAATTCTGCTAGATTCTCCTCTCCACAGTGGTTTTCTCCCTTTCATCTCACAATAGTTTCCTCGTTAATCAATATCATTGCACCTTTCAATCCCTGCGTCGCCAATCCACCACCACCACACTCGCTTCTTCCTTGTTCCTGCTGGAAGTACCCCTCTCCTACACTGAATCCCTTTATTGCCTCATTTTCAGAATGACACTCTAACCTTACATAACCCTTTGCCACTTCCTCACTGTGCCCCTTATTCGTGAAAAAACTATCATTGAGTTCAAAAGGTTGGGTCAAGAGCGAGTTTGAAACATTGTCTCTCGAATGGGCCTTAGGCCCAATCCATATCATTGGGTTTTGGATATTGCTATTAATCCAACTTTCGGTTACACCAAAGCCCTTGCGTACGACACAATCAAATAACACTTTAGAGAGTGTTGACTCTTCACAATCCAACCGTTGCCACCCATCCAATTGCAAATGCAACTCAGGTTCACTTTTTGGGTTCTGACCCACACTATGCTTTATTTCCTTTTGTATGATTCCAGCTGCTGTACCCTGGTCCCGTGTTTTTCCCACAGCTTTAGATATTGTTTTAGTGCTACAAGTGATCCCTGCTACTAGGTCATTTTTTCCACTCTATACAGGAACCAAACTTGGCAAAAACCCTACTGGCCCAGTGCATGTGTAAGATCGTATTTCTGGTCATCAGAATCGGGCACAATGCTACCCTTCATTATTTCTGTATTTTGAACCTCCAGATTCACGGCCTCAGCCTCGTCTTCGTAGCATACTTGGTCCTCATAAAGATTCTCTGTATCATCAACTTTGGACACTAAAAACGAATTCGAGCCTGAATATATATCCTCTGAGCACCATTTTCTACACAGTGATGGATCTGTATCAAAATGCTTTTCTTCTAACGTGACCCAGTACACAATCCCATTAATATTGACTCCCAACGATGTCTCAGCTTTGTCTGATACTGGAATGCTAATCTTTAATCTAGCAAAATCTAGCCTCTCCCAATTTCTCGTCTCTTCATCTACTTCCACCAGCGAACCTACAATCCTTGCTATGTATCTGAATCATTCCCAAGTCCAGAGGTTTAATGGGAGTCCCCTACATCTCACCCAAACAACCTTATTTCCCATTGGAGGTTTGTCACACCAAGGTTCGAGCACCTCGAATATTTCCATCAAACCTTCCTTGTTTCCATCAATAATATCCTTCAGATTTGTTCCTTCATTGGCAGTCAATAGCACCACCTTATCTCCCAAGTACATTGCACGAATATCACCCAACCCTTGACGAAGCAAGTACCCTCTTATCACCTCCATACTCAAGTAGTTCACCATCATACCCACCCAACTCTCAATCAACCACAACGGTCTCTCGTCCTTGACAGAGTATTGTTTACCTTTCCATTCGGACCCGTTATCATCATACAATCTTTTTCCTTCTGCTTGTATTCGTTTCGCCCTTCACACCTTCTGAGTATTCTGATGAACTTTAGGTAGCGTCTCTACTGTTTCTGCTTTCTGTTGTACACCACTATCCTTTGTCTTCCTCCACGTTGTACCCACCTTTGTTTGAGAACTTTGACGTGAGTACCTTGGTAGGTTAACATGCAATTTCATAACTCCAACTCTAATAGAATCCAATTCTTGTTCCAGCCTCCTAGCATTCCTCACATCAAAAAACCGCACGAAACCAAATCTGTGTCCCCATCGATTTATTTTTTTGCAATGAAGACCTCCTGCACCCTTCCCCATCTACTGAATATCCTACCCATATCCCTCTCACCAGATGCAGGTGGAAAATGAGAAAAAAAGAAAGTTGTCATGTTCCAAGGTTTCGGCTGTATCCCCGTCATCCCCCTCCGGCGAAAAATGAGGTCATAGTAGCAACTAAGCTTAAGGATAAGTTAGTTATAGTGACAACTAAGCTTTAGACTAATGCCCCGACCACCATAGAGAGTTGTGCAATAAGAGAGAACAATACTAGAAATGTGTCTTAGCCAAAAGGTGAGTGAGTGTGTGCAACGAAGCACAAGAAGCAATGAGAGCTGATATTAATCAGCTCAAGGATCAAATGGGCCAAATTCTCGAGGCTCTGGTAACATTAAAGAGCGCTAATGAAAACCCTGTAGTCAGAAATGAGGAGGCGACTTCTTCCAATCCTGTGGTATCACAACTTGGAGTAATGTCAATTTAAAGCAATGCTACTTAGGGAAATAGAATGATTCACACCGAATTTACCTCGTATGGCTTGCCTTTGGGTTATGTCCCACCTTACGAGGAATATCTCGAACAAGAGCAGTTACCACCGGTGGCCCCTGTTAACCTTTCAAGCATGTCTGTGGGCTCGTAAGGGCCAGTTCAAATACCACTATGTACTCACCAACGAGCATAAATACTGTTGGACTGACAATTTTTACAAGGACACACACGATCGTTCATCCATAGGTAACAAACGAAGGGACACAAGCAGGGTCCATGACACAAGCTATAATTCAAGGGGCGTCTCATGATGCGGAAGAGGAGAAAAGTAAGCTTGAATTTATAGAGGAAAGACTTAGAGCTATTGAGGGATGAGGTAGCTATGGATTTGGGCACGTTGTAGGATTATGTCTGATACTAAACAATATAATTCCCTCCAAATTCAAAGTACCTGAATTTGAGAAGTACAAAGGCACATCTTGTCCCAAGAACCACCTAATCATATATTGTAGAAGAATGGTAGCCCATGCACACGATGAGAAACTCCTAATACACTTCTTTTAGGATAGCTTGGCTGGTATAACTTTCAATTGGCACACATCTTGAGCCAACCTATATCCGACCATGGAAAGTTTTGGTGGATGCCTTCCTGAAGCAATACAGGTACAACGCTGACATGGCTCCCGACAGGTTGCAACTGTAGAGTATGTCAAAGAAAGGTTCTGAGACTTTTAAGGATTACATTTAAAGATCGAGAGAGCTCACAACCCAATTAGAGCCACCTTTGCATGACAAGGAGATGGTAGCCATGATTATAGACACATTGTAGTCTCCCTTTTATGAACATATGTTGGGTAGTGTTTCCTCCAACTTTGCTGACATTATGATCATCGAAGAAAGTATCAAGCTTGGATTGAAAAGCGAGAAAATTTCACATGGCCTATATGCGGTCACAAATCCTAAAAGGTCCAGGTTCAATCCTGGAAGAAAAGAGGGAGACGTTCAGGCAACATCTATCATTCCTCACTACTGTAGTTGCGCTTTGCCTGTGCCAAATAATCTCTATCATCAAAGTCAGAAGGGGAAGTGAATTTAAAATCCAACTGATGTCAGAGAGCCAAAGTTCAACCCCAAAGAGAGATCACATTTAGGAAAAGAACTTTGTCCAATTTACTCCCATTCAATGACCTACACGAAACTCTTGCTTAACCTCCTTCGTAACGCCCTAGTTACAGTATGTTCCATAAATCCTTTACAATCACAAAATCCTAAAAACTACGATCCCAATGCTAAATGTGATTATCATTGTGAAGCAATTGGCCATTCTACGAAAAGGTGTTTAACATTTAGCGCAAGGTGCAGTCCTTGATTGAAGTAAGATGGTTGAGCTTCCAGGAAGATAAACCTAATGTTGAGAGTAATCCTCTTTTGGGACAGGCCCAACACACTCCAAATTGAGAAGAAAGGAAGAAGTGATTGTGTCAATAGACGGGGAAGCTAGTACAATATAGTGGAGCTTGGATACTTGGCCAAGGGGATGCATGATACAAACCTGCTCAAGTTTATGTCTATTGTAGTTTCTGTTCAAACTATTAAATTTGCATTAATTTTGTATCTTTGCTGACAATCAAATATACATGCAATGCTCTTACAAATTTACAAGCAAATCATGCTATCATCCACAAGTTCGTACTGTTTTGCTATCTGGGTCAAGTTTAAAGGGTGTCGCAAATAATAAAACAAAATAAAAAAGTGATCAAACAATTGAAGTGGTTGTTTTTTATGATACAATCTTAGAATTCATAACATTGAAAAAGCTAAAAGGGATGTTGCATTTTCACAATTTAATAAGGGTAAAAGTTGAGAATTTCCATCGAAGCATTTGCATGCATGTTGTTTGAAATTCTTTTGACCTTCCCTCATCCTCAAAACTAAAGGATTTGTCTCAGTAGCTGTCACCTGAAATAGCAATATAAGAGTATCACACTAGGACAAAAATGTCATGTTTCTTTCGATTGGTTGAATGATGGTTAATCTCCAATCTATAGAGGCAAATAAAATTTTTTCAAATAATAAAAGTTTATTTGATTGAAAACTTGCAAGAGTGATCTAAGCAAAAGATAGGACAACAGAAAATGAAAAAAAGAAAAAAGAGAAAAAAGAATGTAAGTGATTGAAGTGCCTTGGTAGATAAATTTGCATTTATCAACCAACAAACCGACTGAGAGTAAAGTCATAGAGAAGAAAGCGATACTGGGACAATCCTGTCATTCTACCTTACAAAAACTAAATCACCTTTCATCCAGAACTTTCTTCACCGTTGTATATTTAAACTGGGGCAGTTTCCATCTGCATCAAGCAATTTTCTCTATATGATGTTGCACCAGTCAATCTCACTTTTTTTCAAATTTGCAGACCTTTGACACGATCATTGCCTCAATTTTAGTTTTTCCAAATTTAATGGCGTGGGACCTTTGGCATGGTCATGGTCTCAATCTCATTTTTTCAATCTAATTTTGAGATCTTTGACACAGTCATAGTCTCAATCTCACTTTTTTTTTAAAAAATTTTAAGACTTTGACACGGTTATAGTCTCAATCTCACTTTTTCCAAATTCAATGGTGTGAGACCTTTGACATGGTCATGATCTCAATCTCACTTTACTTTAATCTCATTTTGAGACTTTTGACACAGTCATGATTCCAATCTCACTTTTTCCAAATTTAATGGTGTGAGACCTTTAACACAGTCATGGTCTTAATCTCACTTTTTTCAAATTTTGAGATATTTAACACAGTCAAGGTCTCAATCTAACTTTTTCTAGAGTTAATGATGTGAGACCTTTGACACAGTCATGGCCTCAATATCACTTTCTTCAATCTCATCTTGAGACCTTTGACACAATCACGGTCTCAATCTCACCTTTTCCAAATTTAATGGTGTGAGACCTTTGACACGGTCATGGTCTCAATCTATTTTTTTTTTCAATCTCATTTTGAGACCTTTAACACGGTCATGTCTCAATCTCATTTTTTTCAAATTTAATGGAGACATTTGACACGGTCATGGTCTCAATCTTATTTATTTCATATTTTGAGACCTTTCACACGGTCATGATCCCAATCTCACTTTTTCCAAATTTAATGATGTGAGACTTTTGATGTGGTCATGGTCTTAATATCACTTTATTCAATCTCATTTTGAGACCTTTGACACGGTTATGGTTTCAATCTCAATTTTTCCAAATTTAACAGTGTGAGACATTTTGTTAGCACCGAGGTTGTTAAGTGATTTCATGAAGCCAACATTATGATGAAACCTTCATAGATCAAAACTTGCAAAGTAGGATTACTTGAAGCCATCATGGAGCTTGGTGGGAGTTTTGGTCTAGAAGTTAGGTTGGGTGTGTGTGAGTGTGGTTTTAGTTGAAAACCATGTTGCATGATATTCATTTAAGATGAGCTTGAAGATTCATAATGATTAAAAAATAATAAAAGTGGATAAACGATTTTGAAAAACCATTTTGAGATCAAAACCTGTGAACTGTTTTTATCCAAACTTAACTTGTTGGATTGTTATGTGTTACAGAAAAACAATATATTGAATGACTAAAACAATCGATTGAATTTTTGTTCGTTATAAACCAGTTTTCAATATAAGGGTGACGCGCGATTTGGAACTTATGAAAAACATTTTGAGCAATCAATTTTGTGATTTTCCAAAAGAGCAAAAGTGCTCTTACTGTGAGAACAAGGTTTGACATTGATTTTTAATTAACAAGACATCAAGAATTTGAATCTTGGAGCTTGCTCTTAAGTGGGTTTCGTGCAAACTGGTTTTGCACCAAAGCTAAGTCTTCTACATTGTTCTTCATCCTTTTATGATCTTTAGTGTATAGAAGTACTGGTGTTTTGTTACTGAATTACTATCATTTGTATTGAGAACTACTTGGTTACATTTTACAGTGGGTTTAGTAATTTGTAACTGTGGTTTTGTACCCATATAGCATTCTCAATACAATGATTAGGAAAATCATAATGATTAGGAAAAATATTTGGCTATCAAGCACTTTTCTGTTGAGGGACACTTGGAATTAAAGGCTATTCTCTTCATCCCCGGGAGGGCACCTTTTGATATCTTTGTCACAAGGAAGAAACCCGGCAACTTCGTTATTGGTACACTTCCTTTCACCCACACACCCCATTTTTTTTTTCTTTCCTTGTGCTTTATTCTAAAATAATTCAATTAGATATCAAATGACAACACGCGTCACGCGATATCTAATATCAAACTTTGGAAATAATCTTTAGGGGTATCATATTTTTCTAATAATTTTAGATACTCATATGGCCACACGTGTCATACAGTAGTTAATATTATTATTCCAAATATTTTTTTTAAATATCAAATGGTCGCACGCATCACACGATATTTAATATCAAACTTTGAAAATAATCTTTGGAGGTGTCATATTTTCTAATAATTTTAGATACTCACATGACCGCACACGTCATACAGTATTTAATATTAGTATTCCAAAAGTTTTTTTTTAAATATAAAACGACCGCACACGTCACACGATATTTAATATAAAACTTTGGAAATAATCTTTGAGGTAACATATTCTAAATACTTTGGAAGTAAATATCATTTTTTAATATCAAGTTTTTTTAAAAAATAAAGAAATTACGAAGTTTCAAAAAAATTAAAAATATTTCTTATAATCAAAACTGAAATTTCAAAAATTAAAAATATCATCTCAACAAACAAGTTTTCTATATAGAACTATGTAACCCTAATTTTCCATTCCTGATGGAAATATGTATGAGCAAGGTAAAACCTTGTCGGGTGCCAAAATAAAAAAAAATATTTTCTTTATTTTTATTTGTAATTTTGTTTCTCTTTTTTGAATAATAAACATTTTCAAAACCACACTCATTTTAATTTTTTAATTAGAGGTACCGTCTTAGGACGGGCATTGTGGGAGTGCTAATATCTTTCCCACACGTAACCGACTCCCGGACCCGAAATCCGATTTTCACAAACTTGCTTTATCATTTTTTCGGTTTTTCCATAGTTTTCCATGATAAACTATGGTGGCCACTCCTTTTCTAAATCTTCAAATTATTAATATAATTATTTTCTTCACCATCCCCGTCGCGGTTGCAACACTGTCTATATATACAAATTTATCAATGTTACCATTTATATTTGAATCTAAGCATACGACTAATAAAATAAAAAATTATGTATAATAAGAATAACATCTCAATAAGTTCACTAAAATAAATTAGTATGAAAATCATGTACTCAATATGCCTACATCTATTCACAGCTAAAGATGTCAAATTCATATCTAAAGTCATCTTCATTTTCTTGCTCTACATTATCTTCTTTCCATTCATTTGTTTCTTTATACATTTGATTTTCAAATGATGATACATTGTTGATGTACACTTCTTCAAGATCAACAATTAAATATTGATATCTGAAAACTTATTCAACTTTTAATCACTTCATTGACATGTGACATTTCATCAATTGAATATAACACTTCCACTGCTACATCATCATAATCTATACGACTTCTGGGCTTCATGTTGATTAGAACACACCAACCATGCATGATGCTAATATAATACACAATATAGTTGTCGTATATTATGTATAATGATAAAAGGATCAAATGATACATATCTTCTATCCATTCAAATATCCATAATACGATATTTAGAATCAACTCTTGTACCTCTTCTTGATGGATCAAACCAATTACACTAAAATAATACAACTTTCTTATTAGAGGTTGAAGAATTGTACTCCACTTTATACATGTTTTGAATCACACCACCGAAATCATCTTTACCTCCTTTTGTAAGACTATTTACATGAATAGTATTATTTTTTGTCCTCTACACATGAGTGCGGAATTTGTGTCTATTTACAAATAATGTTTGTCATTCTTTTACACACATTGAAGGACTAAGTGATAAATCTTTGAGGTATTGAATCCTCAAAACGTTCTTTATAAACCTTCAAATATATCAATGTCAACTTTATAATTGAATGGTTAAACAAGTGATGCAAATGTAAATTACAGAATTTGAAGATACATACTTGTTCCCTAAACCACATAAAAAAAATATTTCTCTCTATATATAATAGGTATCATTGCATTGCTAAAAAATATTTCAAAATTACAATGAATAAAAATTAAGTAATCATATTAAATACATGGACATTTACGAGAGAAAAAAAATTAGATGGATAAATTTTTATTTTATACATAATCATATTTTCAAAACACTTTTAAAAGAATTTGAAAGTAACCAGGGACTCCTCGATGACGCAAAAGTTGCAACTTCCGAACAAATAAGTAAAACATTAATTGCAGCTGATTTCAGAAAATTATAGTAATTCATCCACTTGCTCTTCGATCTTTGTTTTTTCTATTGGCTTTGGACAGGGTGGGAGACATATGCGATTTTCTGTCTGAAATTTCCTTGAAACTACTAGTAAATTAAAAAACTGCAAAATTATGTTTCCATATAATGCATTACCTTCAAAAAAAAGTTACTTTAACTATTTTTAACCAGCCTACGTCCACGTTGAATTATTTAAAAACTATTTTTACCCAAAAGCCAGCACTGTATTATCTATGCCAAACCTCATCGCCAATAGTATAAGATTATAGCTATAGGTTTGTTTATTTTATTACTGAGAACTTGGAAAACAGACATCAACCGAGCATAACAGTAATAGAACCAAGTACTAGCCCACATAGAAGCCCTGCTTTTATTGTGAACAAACACAGCGAACAAAAAAGAGGAAAGACCAGAATGGTCTATTGGTATCAGAGCCTAAAGTAAAAACTGGGAACTAAAAGGACAGTTTTGTCCATAAATAACCAAGAAGAATTAAGCGAATACCTCTCCTCTATATCGCAAACACAAACGCTTATTTTAAAGGAAATAAAAACTATAAAGGAAAAAGTAGAAGAGCCTTATAAAATCATAAATAATCTTATTCTTGATATAAATAAACTAAAACAAGCTAACGAAAGGCTTGAAAGTTTATTAGCTAATCTTATAGCTGATAAAAACTTAGAAAAAATTTCTTTACAACTTAATAAACTAAAATTAGGACCATCTAGTTCTAATAATATAAACACCAACTTTATTTTGGCCAAACCAAGACCAAAGAAATAATGAGTAGAACACCTATTACTACAATTCCTTTCACTGGAACTTCACAAACAATTTCTGGACACACCCAGCGTTCCGAAACAATAAATCAAAACCCAAGTTTCCTAGACAGGTTACTTAGAAGAACTAACCATAACTCTAGGCAACTAGAAGAAATCGTTGATATTAATAACAATATTGACTTAAGCACAAATGATAGGATTAACTCATTAAATCCTAGACAAATTTACAATTTAAACTGGCTATCCACTGATAGGACTA
>Ga0209489_102032_pt1 | contig 41597 bp, 14 predicted proteins | sample SiratrowhiteBW_FD_187527 | JGI IMG/M metagenome (GOLD analysis project Ga0209489, IMG submission 187527) | Root nodule microbial communities of legume samples collected from California, USA - Siratro white BW (SPAdes) (version 2) | ecosystem: Host-associated > Plants > Roots > Nodule | place...
TATATATATATATATATATATATATATATATATATATATATATATATATATATATTCTTGTTTGTATAAATTGTTTTGAATTATTAAAGTAATTGTCGATCTTTATCTTCGCTTGGAGGATGTTAATAAAAAATATCAATAAGATACAATTCCGCTCGGGAGTATTTATTAGAAGTGTGTTATGTGTCCTATATGGTTACTGTAACTAATATCTGTCTTAAAATGTGTATAATATTTTTCTTATTCAATAAGAAATATATACATAGTTTTTGTGTCCAGAACCAGACAATGAAACTAATGATGCTTGGTATAGCAAATAACTATGTATGTGTTAGTAATAATTTGTTTGGTATAGCAAATGACTATGTATGTGTTAGTAATAATTTGTTTGGTATAACAAATGACTATGTATGTGTTAGTAATAATTTGTTTGGTATAGCAAATGACTATGTATGTGTTAGTAATAATTTGTTGGAAGACTATAATTGTGTAAAGTACACATGTACTATGCAATTATAATGTGATTGGAAGCTAGAGAGGTCATAGGTCTTGAAAATATTTTCTTTTAAAGCAAACTTTCTATGGATAAAAAATTAGTTAGCTTAACTAGTTTTTACATAAAATGTATTGATGGTTTATAAACATAAATTCTACACTAAACTATTTATATTATGTAGGGGTTTAAGCACTAAATTGATGTAATTTTTAGTTTTAATTACCAAAGTGTTTTGACAATTAATGATAATGACTTTATGATTCAAAAGTTGGTTAGAATTTATAAAATTTGAATTTTTTTTATTCTTTTAACAAAGTTTAGAAAGTTTTCCTATTTTCAAGAAGGGTTTTAGTTTTTTGAAAATAACTTTTACTTTGTGTTTTTATCTTTATATTCATTACAATTTCTTTTATCGTCTAAAAAAATAGCTGTAAGTGTTTTATTATATGATTATAATCACAAATTTTTAAATAAAAATTAGAATATTTTAAACTATTCTATACATACTTTTATTATAATTTTATTTTTTATTTTGATAACATTTACAATTATTCTTATTATATAGTTATAAATTATAAAATCAATAAAAAAAATAATTTTATAATTATTATTTATATTACCATATTTTATAATTTTAATATGATTTTTTATTATACTTATAATTATTTTTATTATAATAATAATTACTGTTTTAATTATATTTTATTTTTTATTATCATAAAAAATATCTTGTATGTACATTGAGGAACATGTATGTTTGATAATCAATAATTATTATACATTAAATATATTCTCTCAATTTAAACAACTCATTATTAGGAAATCAATCTATTACCAAAATTGACATTAATAATCAAACAAATTAATCTATTAACCAAATTCACATTAAAATCAAACAAATCTATTGATTAAACTTAGATGACATAAAAAAAAGTAAACAAATGAATCTATTAACTAAATTCACATTAAAAAACAAACAAATCTATTGATTAAACAAAGATGACATAAAAAAAAAAAATCAAACAAATTTATTGATTAAACAAAGATGACATAAAAAAAAAATCAAACAAATGAAATAATTAAACAAAATTGACATTAAAAGTCAAACAAATCAAATAAGATTGATTCTCCCAAAAAAAATAAAGTAAAAACTGAATCAAATTTAGTTTATTTTCTTTCTTTCATGAAATAAAAGTTTAAAGAAAAAAAAGAAAAGGTCACCCCATTATTATTTATTGCATTGGATAATATATCAGGAATTTCACTTTGAGACCTTCTATGGGCGCATGTTAGCATTGTCAGGCTTTGAGAAGAAAAATCAAAGCGCGTGAACCTCACGCGCCTCCTGAGTTCTCCTCTTCGTGCAACCTTTGTTGTCACTGTTTCTCTCTCCACCTTCGTTTCGTGGACGGCCGTGTACCTTCTGTTCGATCGTCTTTTGTTTCGATCGAATTCGTAAGCAAATCGAAAAATCCTTTATCTACATTTCAATTAATTAGGTTTGGTTTCTGTTTCAATTGTTTCGATTATAGAGGGATCTATGTTCTGATTGGGTTTTTGAATTTCCCTTTGGGTGGATTTGAATTGGGAATTTGAGTATTGTGTGTGTGATGAATAAGTAAAATTTCTGGAACAAGGTGAAGAGCCTTATAGATCTTATGTTTTTCATCTTATAAATTATTTTTTTTTTTCTTTTCAGTTGCTTTTTCACTGAATATATTTGATAAAATTACTGTTTTCTTTTGTTCTTAAATATAGATCAGGAGATAGGTGTAGTATGAATTATGATTATTATTTGTATATACTGTCAATTTAAAGATTTTTAAACTGCCAATTAATAGAAAAAAGGCATGTTTGATATAATAATTTTTTAAATAGTATTATACCTAAAATCTGTGATTGCGAGTGAATGTGATCTAATTCAATAGAGTGAATGTGATCTAATTCAATCTTGTGATTGTTGTTGTGGTTGATTTAAGCCACTAATTCATGTACTGAGTAAGAAAGGGTGATATTTTAGTAATAATAATCATCTTGGTTATGTCAGATTCTGCTTATTGATTAACTGAAAATTAGAAGAGTTACACATATCAGATGAGTTTAGTTAGTTTTGATGGCTGGTTAGTATTTTTAATCGAACTCTATTGTTGTGTTGTTTTCTTGATGATCAGTGACATTATGATGAAAAGAGATAAATTTTGTGCACCTAAGATACCAACTCTGGTAGATCTTTGTGTTCAGAAAGTGATAGATAATGTAAGGTACCTTGGAAATGTTGGTTGTGTTGATCAGCATCTGCTTGAGCGAATCTTGCCGCACTGCACAGTTGACCAGTTGATGCATGTGGAGAAGTCCACAAAGGTATGATGGACTCTGTTTGTTGTTTTCTTCGACCGTCAATGAAATTTGAACAAGAATAAAGTGGTTATCTGATATGCTTATGTGCGTTTGCAGGGAAGAGATCTCAGCCCTATAACTGATAAGTTGTGGAAGAAGTTTTTTGAAAAGCAGTTTGGCATAAACTCCACTAATGAAGTGATTAGGAGGATGAAAGAAAAGAAAGTGTCATTTAGATGGGCGCAGTTGTATGAGGTAACTTTTTATATTTGCTTTGCTGTTTTCTCTTTTCAGGCTCGGTTAATTTAGATGAAAGAGAAGAACTATATATAACTTCTGTTTAGTCACTATCCTTACAAAAAAAGGGTAATTGTTAGCTGTGTTAACTGAGTAACATCCTATCAGGTAGTAAGAATTGAATGCTAGATTAAGCGTATGTATAATTAGTTATATTAGCTGTTATTAACTCAGGTGATTAGTTCTGGTTGACTCTAATTCAGTGAATGGTTCCTTTTAGATTTCATATTTTACAATGGGCATGGTATCAATATTTAAAGGTGTGGAGTAATTGATCTCACTTCCAATTCTATGCACAGGCAAAAGGAAAGGAAGTGGCTGAGGCTGAGAATGAAGCACTTGATCGAATCAAGCAACTGTACAAAAAGGAAGATGCAAGTATGATCCTAGTCCTTGTTTCTTTTAATGTATTTTTGGTTGTGGGAGGGTGGTTGTCTAAGTTTCGACTGACTTTTTCTTCTTTGTTTAGGATGAAGGTACTTTGCTGTCTTTGTATATATTGTTCTACTTCTGATAAACATGATTTCTTGATTTAAAGAAAAAAAAATACTAATAGATCTATTAGTTACTGGTTTGATATGATTGGTCTTACATTTTACACCGAGAAGCAATGTAACAATTCTTACACCGAGAAGCAATGTAACAATTCTTGGATAGTTATATTTGTTGTGACATGTTTAGTTTCAAGTACTCACCCCCAAGTATTGGATTTCTGCAGGAAAACAAAGCAGGCAAGTAAGGCCATGCACTAAAGTTCCACCTTCAAGTAAAAGAAGATTTTGGGGAGGTAACCCTTTAATTTCCTCATCTTGTTTCCTTAGTCCACTCCAACTACTGCACTTTTGTGAAGCACATTTTTAATTTGATCAAGTTTTAGCTTTTCCTTTTAATTTCATGTTTTTGACCATCTGTTGTAGATAATGGACCTGGGTATAATGTATCAAATGTGAAGAGCAACATAATGAAGAAGGCGAAGATAGAATTTATGAAGAGGTAATATTTCTTTTATCATTATTTGATACTTATATGGATAAGTCCAATCCATACTTCCATCTAGCTAAGAAAGTGAGCAAGCATTTTCCATTATCGAGTCAACTGTGGTAAAACATTAAAAAAGAAAGCACTTTCCATTTTATAATTAAGTTTGATACAGTTTTGTCTGCTATAATTTTGTTTTGTGGTCATGCATCTTGAAGCTTATATCAACTGAATATTGATTTTAATTATATATATATATTTTAATTTTATACAGTCAAGAGGTAAAGAATATTGCAGCAATGAAGAAAAATTCTATCCAGAGGAGTCAAAGGTGCATATAACATCATTTCTTTCTTTCATTGAAACTATTTCATGTTATCCACTTTTGTCCATCCATCGTTTTTGGTTTATAAGATTGAATTTAATTTACCTTTTTCATGTTCCTTTTCATTAACAATTATCATCTTGTTTCTCTATGTCATGTAGTTCATCAAGTGTCACGAAAGCCAGAAACATTTCTGGAATTGGTTCATCTTCCAAGGATGCGAAATCTACAAAAAGGATATTTTAAGGGCAGCCCAAAAGATAGAAATGTTATGTATTAATATGATTTTCAGCTGTAACATTGATCTTATGATAAGAAAAAATGGGTTTCCTGCTAAGCAATTCTACTTTTGTGTTCATTTATGTATGGTAATTACTGTAGTATAGTGCCCAATTCTCATATTTCACAAAGAAGTATCCTGATCCCAAAAAGGTAACTCCACCATTTTGTTCTTCTCAACTTGTTATGTGTGTTTGTTCCAACCCATCCAATGATGATTGATGCCCATCTCTATTTTGCTGTCTTACTTTGTTTCAATGCGTCTATAAAATAGTAAACTAATTTAAAGTTAGATAAAAACAATTGAAACAAAAATAATATGCTGAATCAATAATTTAAAATTTTATTCGAGAGACTTTAATTTTGTGGTATTTAAATAAAAAGTGAAATTTAAATAACTGGTGTTTTTCATTAGTCAATTTTCGAATTTCAAGAGGGAGTAAGGAAAAAATGTATTTTACTCTTTTTATTCAATTCATGAATAAACATATTGAATTCTAATTTTGTTCCTATTGATCCTTAATTTTTATTTCTTTTACACCATCAACTAATTGAAAATAGTACTTTAAAAAAATTATATTTTAGATTTTTTTCATTCGAAGTGGGGAGAAAGAATAAATTTTATTTTAGAAAATTTCCTCTTTATTCTATTTATGAATTTATTTACTGAATTTTTATTTTGTTTTAATAATTTTTATTTTGTTCTAATTAAATTTTTTAAAATTGTAGTTTTTATAAATAATGTTCTTCTAACAAATTCAAGTTAAATCATCTACATTAAAGGTTAACAGTTCATTAATTTGTTTATAAAGAATGTCTAAGAATACATTGGAATTTAGGGTGTGTATTATAAAAATAAATAAATAAATTTAAGAGCTCCAAAACAATTGTCGACATGTAGGGTGGTGATTTTGGCTTTGAAACTTAAAAAAATTAGTTAAATAAAACTATTGTGAATTGTATATTAATTATTAGAATGGCACAGTGGAAGCGTGGTGGGCCATAACTCACAGATCCCAGGATGGAGACTTGGCTTTAATGAAGAATTGCTTCCATTTTTTCATTTCTTTTTTTCTATTTCATTGTATTGCACAAAACTATGAAGCTACATCAAAATTCAGTATCCCATTTTTTATGAAAATTCTATTAATTATATTTCAAATTTAAATTACCTATGTCACTCACTAAATTTTCATTAATTTTTTATGATCATTAACATTTTTTTATAGTCATATTGTTAATTTTATCTATTGCACTTAATAGTAACAGTGACATCACTTTTTCCATAATAAAAATTTTCAAATTATCAAATAATAATGTAATCCAAAGTTTTTATTGATGAACCCTTAAATGAGTTTTAGAAATTTAAGATTTACTATTCGAAATCAAATTATAGAAATATGATTTCTTGGTAGATTGTTTTAAAATAATTAATAAGATTCAATAAATGAAATCATACAAATTTATGAAAAAAATATAAACAAAGAAATGGATATGAAACTCATTTATTTACAAATCATATAATTAACAAAATAAATCATAGAAATAACATACTAGGCATTAATATTGAACAAAATTAAAAGAGTTATAATAGATGATATGAATAAAAAGGAGCTCATGAATCAAATTTATCAATAAAAGTCAGTATAATACTATTTTCTTTAATAGAGAAATAAATGTATACATCTTTCACATGTATGTAGTCAAACAAAAAGTTGATATAAAGGTTTATCAAGACAACAAAATTCAAATAGAGAAGAAATTCAATTTGAACTTTCTTAATGAAGAAAAATTAGTGAATGACTAAAAAATAATTAAGTTCAATCAAATGAAGTGGAGTACAACACTTAAAATAGTTAGTGAGAAGGCAAAGATAATGGCATAATAAGTCCCAACTATAAAGTAGATAGAAAGATTGAGTAAAAGAATGATAAATATGCTAAAAAAAGTCTAAAAAAACTCATTTTCAAAGAACTCATATCTAAAAAAATATTTGATTAAAAGAAACACTTAAACCAATAAAAATTATGTACGTAAAATGAGAAACTATAACAAAAATAAAACGACGACGGAAGATTCCAAATAGATGTGTCAATTACATTTGAAAGAAAAAGATTTCCAATAATATATACCTTTTTCTCAATAATTTATATATTTATTAGATAAGTAAATCAATAATATTATGCACGGCTACAGAAGTTGACGTATACAGAAAGTATATGTTGTATCATTTTAAAAGGTTTGATTTTCAGTATAGACAATATTTATTCTAATTTTAATTTTTTTAAGTTTTGAAATTCCAAATTTAAATTTTAAACATTTTAAATTCAGAAAGTTTCACAATTATTTTGTTTTATTTTATTTCAACACTTTATATTTCAACTCCTCAAAATAACATGGATAGAAAATAATTTATAATTTTGCCATTAGCACTAATTAAAAGTCTTACATATTTTAAAAAATGGTGAGAATCCATACACATGACTTCGTATAAACTCTGAATGCACGAATCACTTTCATAACCCATAAGTACGAGTTTTTTTCTTCCTTAACATCTCAAATTCCAAAGCCTCTCATAACATTTTTTCAACCTTTCACTCCTGTCTCAATATATTTATTGATAAAATAATTCTTAACAAAGTCCAATCACAAAGCTAAAATGATCAAGGAGAGTGACACTCACCTAAGTAAAATTCTTATTAACATGAGCATGTATTGGCTTTGGAATATTTCTCTTAGACTTGGTATTTTTGACCCACAATAGTAGCTAAAATAATATACAAAGTCACCTAGGATTTCAATTGACTTAAAAAAGCCCATTTGAAACCCTAAGCAACTTAGGGCATCTAGAACAAGTATTAACCGTCCACTTACAATCATGGCACGTCTAGTCCCTCATATTTTATACAAGACTTCAATGCCTTAAGTGTGACTTCAATGCTTTAAGTATCACGTAACACATGATACAATATTCACCATTACCACCCCTTCCATTGATCACTAGATAAGTGTTACATGATTATTGGTTGCTCTACACTTAGAAATTTTAAATTTAAATTTCTCACTCACTTTTGGCTCCAAATTGACTGACTTGGAAGATTATAAATTTAAGTGTTCATTCCTTAATTTTCAACTTGAATGAATTTATCGAAGTGCTGTAAATTTTTCAATCCACTCCTCTTCAGGTTAATTAGTTTTGGCTTGCTTAACCTAAAACGTTTGAAGAGTTGGCCGAATCTCTATTCACATCCTTTCTCTTTCTAGATCATTTTTCACCATTAGATCACCTTGTCTTTCACTCATTCAATGGCTCCATTCCGCTGCCATGCTTCTTTTCACTCACGGGTTCAACAAGGAAATTTAACTATAGCCAAGGAGGCTATTACCTATCATGCACTCTATAGTCTCCAAACCCTACTTTGAACGTTACAATATTTTTCTAAGAGTTATCTTCGTGCTTTCAAGCTTTTTGTTTGCAACATATACATTGAATAGCCAACAACCTTGACATCCCAACACTGTTTTGAAAATCATATCTAGATTTTTTATTTTAAAAAATAAAATTTAAATAAGTTGTGTTTTTCACCATTCAAATCTTACATTTTAAGCGAAAAAAGGGCTAATTTTTCTTTTTCAAAAAATTACCTCCTAATAGATATTTTGAAAAATTGCTTCCTAATAAATATATTTAATCTTAAGTTTGCTACAAATGATCATTAAATTTTTATATTTTTTCAATAAACACCTAAAATTTTAATTCTGTTCTAATTAAATTTTTAAAATTTGTAGGGTTTAAATAATGATTATTTTGAAATATTAAATTGTTAATTACTCATTAAATATCAAAGTGGCGCAGCGGAAGCGTGGTGGGCCCATAACCCACAGGTCCCAGGATCGAAACCTGGCTTTGATAAAGTAGATACTATTTTTTCTTCATTTTAACATTTTGAAAAAATAATTAAGCAGCACCCTTTGCTCAGTTTTTCAATCAGAAAAAAATTAGTAATACATTTTTATATATATATAACGCAGTATAAAATTTAATTGATGCTTCATCGTCCAATTTTATTTTAATATATGATAAATTCTATAAAATTGTATATACATGACATCATCGTAATAACAATACAATCAAGGGCCCTCCTTGTAAACAGAAAAGAAATTACATAAATTAATGAAATCAATATTTTTAAACTAGACAATTGATGAAACTGATAGATAATCATCCAACTAACTTGCACCGTGGTTCAAATCATATTAACTAAATTTCTATTTCTAATATTATATAGGATTTTAGTAATAAAATAACACAAACTATGAGAAAAGGGATGAAGAATTATAAATTAACATAAATGACTGAATTTTACGTGTATAAGATAACAATCCACAAAATAATTGATATTTATATGAATACATGCAAATATGTATTTTTATTTATCATTAATATATTTTATATTAAATAAAAATAAATATAAAAATCCTGTTTTCTTCGTTGAATTAACTGTCCCATTTTTCTTTTAAGTATCCGACAGGTTGAATCAAAAAATTGAAGTAGTGTTTTTAATAAATTGGTCAAATTTACTCTGGTAACTGATTTTCAACGTGTTCTTAAAATTAAAAATTATAAGTTTTTGTTAAAATTTATAATATAGAGTGTTGATTATGAAAGGATACAATTATATTTAATATTTTTTTCGTACAGCTTAAAATTGAGGATGTAGGAAATTAGAGAGTGTAGAATAGAAATCGAATTGAAAACGTAACCAGATTACAAAAATGAAAATCCAAGAAAATAAAGAAGTCAAATTCATATCGAGATCTAAAGAATTTCTTTTATCATAGTTATATATAAAAATTCAAATTTAAGTTTAAATAATTAATTCAATTAAACTAATTATACAAATTAACTTAAAACTTCATGCAACCTAATCTCTATCTATATAGATTTAATTGATTCTTGATCTGATTTTTAAATAAAAAATACAGATTGCATTGTTAAAACTATATGCACTGATAATGGTGCAAAATTTTCTATGAATCAATATTTTTTATCCAAAGGTACAATTCATCAAACATCTTATGTAGAAATGTCCATGCAAAATGGAATCGTGGAACAAAAGCTTCAGCATCTTCTTAGTGTCACCCATGCTTTGCTTTTCCAATGTTTGCGTGTGAAATTTTGGTGTTTCGCTATTTTGCACGTTGTTTATTCGTTCAATTGCATCCGCAGCTTTACTTGATAATATTTCTACTTATGAAAAATTGTATGGAAAACCTACAATATTTCTACATTATGTGTTTTTGGATGTCTCTACTATGTTAACATTCTCATTTCATTTCACATAGGAAGAGATTGGATAATGGTGTTTTTCCTGACATACTTGTTTAAACTAAATACAAAAAGATAGATGTTTCTTAATATTATAATCATAAAATTAAAGTTTCACGTCATATAACTTTTCATAAAACTATTTTCCTTATCTTCTGAGTAAAATTATTGAAAAATGAAGGTCTCAAATCTTTAGAAGGTTTCTTTTTAAAAGAATGAAGATGTCAAATCTTTAAAAAGAAAAAAAAAATAGAGTAGAAACGGTGCACATAGAGAATTTTGATTGTGTAATTATTGTATCTTTTACATCTTAAAAATATTAATACATATTTAAATTTTCCTTAGGTATTGTATCTAAATGAAGTTTGGATTTTTCTTCTTTTATTAAATGTTGGTGTATTGTTAAAAAAAGGATTTTTATTACACTAACACAACCCTTTGTATAAATAGATAGATAAAGAGAAGGTATATAATAATAAAAACAAAAATATTATAATATGGTTTAATTTATATTACATATATTCAGATTACTTTTTACCCACGTATCAAACAAAAACTGATTATATATTATTTATCATATCATCTTATTTATTAACATGGAAATTATGAATTTTATTAGATGTTTGTATTAAAGCATTGACCATATTTATAAAATTATGCATTTTATTATATTGCATGTATTTGCATAATAGGTTGAATTGTAATCTAAAGACCTTTTTTATCGGTCAAAGGTATATAATTATATATAATTAATAAGCTAGGATAAAGTTTTAATATATGGAATTGGAAGAACAAAAAGCTAGAAAAAAAAAGTAGTTTTAAAATATGATCCTTTTTAATTGAATAAATTTTAAAAGTAAAAAAAAAAAAAAATAAGTTTGTCATGCAAATTCTTAAGTTGTCAGAAATATTATATTTAACTTTTTAATGGAAGCTTTAAACTTTTTGTGGTAAATTATTTTGAAGAACTTATTGTAATAAAACGAAAACAACTTCTAAAACTATCACAAAATGACTTACACAAACACTCATCTCATAAGATATATAATTTCAAACTTAACTTTCTCCAACTTCCAAACACACCCTTATTAAATAAGTAACACTACATTGATCCGACTTGACCTAATCCTAATATGGGTTAAGTTATATTAACCCGAACAACAACCAAAAACCCTAAACCAAAAACATGCTCCCATCCTAATCCTAGCTAGGGTCCATGATGAACTTATCTAGCTAAGTCATGTTCAACCATTATTTATATATATGAACATACACATATATACATATATATTCGCCTCATTAAATGCCTTTTTGGATGATTAAATTCCAATTATTGCATATATGGGCGTGATGATCCATCATCATATTATTATTTTACTTGGTAAACTTGTACCTAGCAAGAGCATAATCAACAATGATGTCAAGTTCTTCCATGTTGAGTTGTCCTTTGTGGTTGTTGTCAACTTTCTTCAGAAAACGATCTGCTCTCCATCCTGGTAACTTGGAACCAAATTGCTTGAAAGCTTTCTTCAGTTCATCCTTGCTTAGATAACCATCTCCATTGCAATCTGCTTTTCTCAAAATATCCCTTATTTGATTTTCTGCCATGATTATCTCTGGAGGCAGGTCCTTGTATGGATCCGTAGTAGGGATGAACACAGGCATTTTGAGGTCTCGTTTTTGAGCACTAGCTAGTGCTTGGGATGAGTGAGGATATGGTTTTGGAAAGGCCAAGATGAAAGGATTATATAGCAAAATCTCAAGCTTCTGTTCACGAATGATTATGTTATTTATCATTGTTCAAATCTTGAATTTAGTAAATGAAAGTGAAAGAAAACAAATTATGTTATATTATCTCATGAATAATTCGTACAAATACTATAATTAAAAAAGAGTTTTTTTTTCTTTTATTATTTTGATTAAGGATATAGATAAATAAGATTCTTAAACATGTTTCGTATATTAAATTTTGGACCAATTTAATATGATTCTAAGGCTTTACTTTTTTCAACATTATCATATTTAATGATTGTACATAATGTAATTACTTTTGTTATTCTAAAGATGCAACAATTATTGTTCTCGCTCGGTCCAAATTAGAATCTTGGGGCACATGTCGTATATATTCTGTGCTTGACGGGATTCATCTCCAACTTTTACATAATGTATTATATATGCTTATCTTTTATTCGTAAAATCTTGAAAGGGAAGATAAATAATAACTAGAAGAAGAAGGATATCAAAGAATATATATATTAAAGTACATATAATAGTTTCGTATTATTTAGGAATTGAGATCAAGGTCAAGGTCAGTTTATATATATATTTTTTTTTTAATCTTTTGAGATGTCTTTTAAGGACAAAATCATGATAGAGTAATTGAGCTCCAAAGCATACAATACTTAAAATGTGGTAATTGACCTTAGTAATGTTTTCTTAACGGACTTGTTCCAGTATATCTAATAGTTCCACATCGCTTAAGAGTCGAGGTCAAACTCAGTTATATATACCTTATTTCTTTCTAATCCTTTGAGATGTCTTTTAAAAACAAAACCGAACTTTAAAACAGACAATACTATGAATAGACTTGAAATCAGAAAAAAAATATTTTTAATCCTATAAAATTTATATTATATTATTAATCAAGTATTAGGATAAGATTATCATTTCACATAAGTTTATTTATGTAAAAGTTATTTGCCGAAAGAAATTAAGTAAAAGTTTATGAAGATATTATAAATAATTGAATATTTCAAATATATATTATTAACTTTTTATGTTATTCAAGTACACTCACTATTTAATAATAAGAGAGGTTAAAAAATGACATTTCCATTAATAAGAGTCGATGGCAAAGTACACCTTAAAAAAATTCTTAAATATTAGAAATGTTGGAATCATCATATTAGTGCTTTTAAGAATATTTGACACACGTCATCGTCAGTTGAATTCAACTTTTATAGACTATATTTCTATTAACACGAATCAAGGCAAATATTATCCGACGATAGTCATCCAAAATATATAAAAAAAAAAAATCACACAAAAAGGACAAACTGAATTCAATAAGAAGCAAGAAAGCATATATTTACCAACATTGAACTAAAGAAATGAACCATACATTGAGGCAAGAAAACACCCAAACAAGAAGAAAACATATATAACAACCCCCTCACATCACGCATCACGTAAACATATTTAACAATTTAGTTATAATTAAAATTAAAAAATTATGAAATAATTAATAGTGCGTGAATACAAATAAAAGAATTTATTGTACTAAACACAAAAATATGTTATAATTTTTATATAAAGAACATATATTTACTCAAATAATACTACATCCCTTACATATTGATTTCGCTTCCTATTAACTGTGATTCTGATAAAAATATTTTATGTTTGAATTTTTATTATTCTCATACAAAATTGTTTTTTGTCTTAAAACCTCGGTTTGAATAAAATTGATAAAAAGTACTAAATTTGATTAAATTGCTTTTAAGGTAAAATTCCTAACATAACTCATTTTACTTTAAAATATTTAATGAAAACAATTTTACAAAATCAATTCCATTCAAAATCAAATCTGTGATCATACAACCTACACACTAATTAGTTTTATTACAGTAAAAAAGAAGTCAGCAAAACAAGAATGAATAAGTTAAAGTTATATATTTTGTTCAGTTTGGAATACTGTTTTTACACAACTTTCACACTAAAATCTGTAAATTATTTTTAAAAATCGAAAAACTTTTTTTTATAAGTTCTGAATGATTGACAAATTTAGTTATTGAAATGGCACATTAGAAAAAAGAAATTTATAACCACTTTTTAAGTGCAAAAAGAACAATAAAAACGAATACAAATATAGAAGCTCTTTCTTGTTTTCTTTTGAAGGACAACATAGAACAAATCCTGAAACTTAGTACATAACTGTAAAAGGTTGGAGCATGCCAAATATTCTGATTTTAATATAAACTTTTTTTCTGATAAAAAAAAAGTTATTTCTATATATCTATAAGAATAACCTCAAAAAAATAAGCAGAATCTCTAATCCTACATATTGGAGCATATGTTGACAACAAAAGACTGACCAAAAAGATATATTCTTGTACCCATGATTGATATTTTGGTAATCTTTTCTTGCTTTGTGAAGATGGAATAACAAAAGTGAAAGGACAAGACCAATAATTTGCTTTGAACGGGGACATTTAATTACTATATTGTATATAAATAAATTCGTGTTTGATAGAAAAGATAAAAAAAAAATACCGAGAAATAAGATAGACACACGAGAGAAATAAAAAAAAATGTTAAATTCTAAAATATATATATATATATATATATATATATATATATATATATAAATATTTTTTAAAACTTGGTTATGTAAATTTGCATAATTCACACATAATTGATTGTAAAACTTTGATGATTGATTGTTTGTGAAAATAAGGATTTCATGTAAACAAACACTTAAAAAATACTCCAGTTTATTCATTTAAAAATTTAAATAACATAACTATTATCCTCTTAATTATAATTAGAATTTATTTTTAAAATTTTATATCATAAGAAAAATAAAAAGTCGTGTTAAAATAAAAATAAATTTAATATAAACAAATATATTGATTGATGTGTGTTGTTTTCTAAAATAAAGAAGAAACGAAAACCATATTTCATAGAGAATAAAAGGGAAAATAAAAACACTCCACACTCTAGCAGCTTTTGGTCAAATAGTGATAGTGTACTGAAACTTATCTAAAACTGATAGTTTCTTTATTATTGACAGGATCTTTATAACCTTAATTACTTAATTAAGTAAGACATTATTCTTATTCTCCCGATTTTCTTTTAATCTATAAACTAATTTATTCTTCAAAAAATAAACTAAAAAAGGTGAGTTAAAGTCCGTAACAATTACGAAACTAGATGAGTGTGGTATCAAAAAAATGTAAGTGAGTGTAAGTAGTGATAGTTAATGCTCTTTTCATTGTAGAATTTGTGCTTTGTATATATATGATTAAAATAAAAAACACGTGTAATAGGAATATAATCTTGTCACAAAATTTTGCTGAAGGAGGATGATATTGTCTGATTCTGCTTCTGTTCGATCCTGCGATGGGTTTGAGTGAATAATTTAAATGGAGGATAAATAGTCACTTAATATTTTGTTTTTAATATAATAAAAAAATTACAATTTTATTACAATAATTTTAATTTTGTTCCTTTTGTTTAGATTATGTTGATGTTTAATACAATTTAGTATATATTTGATGTTTAGTAACTATCACCTGTATGTATTTAAAGAAAAAAAATTAAAGTTGGTATATAATTAATTTTGAAGGAATTATTATTTTTTTGTAAATTTAAAACTTTTAGTGATTCCTAATATATTAATATTATTTTTTTCTTTAAATATATGTAGCACTTGTTAAAGATGAATTACATAGTTTGATTATTTTAATTATATTAATACGAGAAGTTTCAAATAAAGTTAATAAAATTAAAATTTTTGTATTAAAACTATACTTTTTTTATACTAAAAATGGAGTATAGTAATACATGACATACTTAATCAGTTATTCATCCGAGATCTAAGTGACATAGGTATGTAGTACTACTTAAATTTTACATTTATCTATATTTTTTTGTAATCTAAACTAAAATATTTTATTGTAAAAGATAGTATGGTAATGTACACTAAAATATTTTATTTAATATTTCATTGCATATAAAAATATTGTTGGCAATTACCATGTGGATATAAAAAAAATATCATGAAAAATTGAATTTTGTACAACATTTATAATTTTAAAAATATGTATCTACAACATTAATAAGTATGAAATGAAAAATAGTTATTACCAAGGAAATATATAGAGAGAAAAACTCATTTTTCATTATAATGATATCATTTTAAGTTCAAGTAAAAAAAAATTTAGTTTTAACTTCAACTCAAACTAATAAAATATTAAAAAGTCAATATAATATATATATATATATATATATATATATATATATATATATATATATATTAATTAGGATGTTGAATTAATATACAAAAACACACACACACATATTCAACTTTAACCTTTTATGTCAAAATAATACTTTACTCTTACAAAATTTAATATAATTTTTTTTTAATTTCTTTTTATATAATATCTTAATATATTCATTTTAGATTTTTTAATAAATTAATATACTTAATACTACTTACCACAATATTACCACAAGTATAAATACAATTATGTGTATTAATTCTTTCTATAAAACATACTTTATAGTTAAAACATATGTAATGACAACCAGAACTTAACTCAGTTTGAGAAACAACCTTGCTTAAGTATTTTTTTTCTTCACTAAATAGGTATTAAAAAATCACAATTTGTCTACGTTAAGTTTTATAATGTCTTTTGAACAACGTCACTTAATCCTACTTGATTTTAAGTTAAAATCTAACGTAGAATCAGCAGATACATGTAGAAAGTGTTAAGTACAACTTATATATATATATAATAGTAATAAACTTCACTTTTTAAATTGATATCTAACCTGTACAAGTTCCAACTGGAGCAGATAAATCTTCAAACACTTCAACCTATCATGTAAAGATTTAAAAAAAATTAAAGATTAGGAAAAGAATAAACGGCTGTCAAATCTATTTATAATTTAATATATGTTTAACTAAATATTGTGATGAAAAGTGGAAAAAAAAATGTAAAAACGTGTTTTTTTTACAGGCAAAATGTTATATTAAAGTGGGTACACACATAGAGATGCAATCTAAAAAGCAAGAACACCAATTTAAAATCTGAAAACTGAGCTAGCTTGGTGCAAGTCATAATCCAAGACCAAACCTACCCTCATAAAATCTAATATATTCAGCAAGAGGATCCCTTGAAATAAATAAGGTGACACTTACACATCAATCAAAATGGGCTAAGTTAATGCATGCCATTTTGGTCTTCTTGTTATAATTTAAAAAAATTACCTGATCACAAGAAAAATAATATATATGTTTTCCAATGAATTTTATTTCCATTTTAAAATAATTAACTATATATATGGGGGGTGCTGCAAATAAATTTAAATGATAATATATTTTTTAAAATCTTTTAAAAATGGTCACTACATTATTTTAGATCATGATTTTTTTAATATATATCAAACTGAATCATAATATGCCAAAAACTAATTCTATGTCTTTATGCACACATTTTGCAAAAAAAAAAAAATTATTTACTATACCAAAATATTAAATTATCTTCTAAATAATAAGGTTAGTCAAATTTTAACACTTTCACAGTTGATTATTCAATTTTAATATGATATAAAAGACCAATTATATATATATATATATATATATATATATATATATATATATATATATATAATTATTTTTGAATGATTTAATTGTTAATTAGTAGCGATAGAGTTAACTTAATCAACTTTATAAGTTGATATTAACTATTTTTAATTTTTTATAAATAAAAATATTTGTATCAGAGAGTCAGATTAACATCAATTTAGTCAATATTAATTAAAATAAATATTAAAAATAAATAAAGTTAATATAAACTAAGTTGAAATAAATCTTATTATATAGATAATATTTATATTTATTTAAGATTAAATAATTCTATTTATTTATATTAACGTTAGATAAAGTTAGATAAAGTGATACTAATTTTATATTTTATTATTTATTTAAGTTTTAGTGTTGAGTAGATCAATAATAATATAATATCTTCTTTTACATTCGTCTTCTTTATATTCGTCTTCTTTATATTCGTCTTCTTTATGTATATTTATCTGTTCATTCATATTCAAATTATCTCATTTATTTATACTCATTTTTTTTTTACATTTATCTCCTTTTAATTTTTTTGTCTTTTTTTTAAGCTTTGTTTTTGTTGAAAATGAGAATAAATTATTATTTAAAATAAATTTCATTTATCATAAAATTACTTCAATTAAAAATCAACTTAAAAATTAGTGATGAATTAATGTTAACTTAACTACTACTTATAATATAGTTTCAAAAGTTAACACTAATAAATTAACATTAATGATTTTAGAATGTATTACAACATAAATTTGATGCTATTAATTAATTAACATTATATTTTTTTTGTTGATGCTAAATATCTATTTTATTATACCAATTTAAGTTAAAGTTTCATTTACCTAGTTAGAAAGAGTGTGTTTTTATTTGAAAAATAGAAATTAATATTTTTGAAGGAGCTTTACATTGTCAAAAAATTATTAAAAACCACCAACTATATTATATACGGTGTAAAAATATAAACAAAATATAATATATAATTACGTAGTGATACTGTATATTATTTTATAAACTCATTTTATATAGTTGAATAAGATGTAAATATGAAATTATAATTAATATCTCCACTCAGCTCCAATACAATGTTTATTCCTCTCCACCTTATGTGAAAGATAAGATGATTTTTTTAATAAGGTTGCCTGAAAAACACTAGGAATAGGAATAGAGAGCATAAAAATCTTGCCTTATCCCCTTATCCAACTTTTCTTGTCACTAGAAAACAAAATCAGAAGATAGAATGTCATTTTTTCTCTAAAGTTAAACTAAAAAAAATTATGAAATTTAAGTGTAAGTTTAAATCTTACTAATAAAAAAATATTTTAACTGTTTTGAGATGAAAATGATATTAATATTTTTAAATAATTTGACTTTTATCTAATAATTGTTAATAGATCTTCTTAATATTTTTCTTCGATTTTAATTAATTTCATGACACAAATACAACATACATATCCTCTTCTATTATTAAGTTACTCAACTTACCAACATATTTATTTGTGACACTTTCCAAAAAAAATTATAACTTTACTTTTCATAGAACTTCTTTTACACTTTATCATTTAGTCATTACAGTCTTTTTAAGTTAAAATATTTGAAATAAAAGTGAGAAAATATTTGTAAATAGGAGAAAGGAGATCTAGCTAATAATTGAGTTCTAATCTTAAGAAATGGAATCATATGCCCATTAAACACTACTATATTTTAAGTCGAAATATTTAGAACAAGGGTAATCAAGTATCTGTCAATAGGATTCAATTGATTTTGAACTCGGGAAAGGGAATATATATGTGCTCATTGGATTCATTAAGATTTGTTGCATTTAATTTAAATTTCTAAGCAAAGATTGGAATCCTTTCCCACCCCAACTTCCTACCTTTAATAAGAAAATCTAAGATATAGAATTGAAAATTTGGGATTGTGAACTATAATTCTAAGTTTTATTTTATTTTTTACTTTTAAATATATTAGTAAATTTAAAAATTAGAATAAATTATTATATATAATATTTAATTATATTTATTTTAATAATTACCAAGCACTAAAATGTCTAATCAAACTCACATTTGAAACTATCGGGAATTGCACACCCTCCTGAACCAAAAAAATCATTGTTACATGGATGATCAGCATCAGTAATATCTTAATATGGGAAAATCCAATTTGATGTTTCTGAATTTTAATTTTATTCCTCGAGAAAAGTTCACTTTCAACACATAAAAGAAAACAAAGCAATGCTAGATTCCCAGAAGTCAAAGTTAAGCTACCATTGTTTCTATGCAGTTTCCCACAAGAAAATTTGATGTTGTTGTTGTTGTAACATGTAAGTCAATAAATGGTAAGATGTCATGAACTCTGCTTTATAGTTGTTGTGTATTCCTTTTCCTTTGTCTAATGGCATAAGTGATTTCTGTGCAAACAGTGTTTTAAGATCCTCAATGGATACAATGATGCAAAATTAGATGTAGGAAAGAGGACTTAACCGCTAACACAAAAGAGATTGATTCAATCACATTATGGAGTGTAGTAAAATGTTGTTTATTTACAATATATTTGGATGTTATGTTGGATTTTGGAGTAAATATCAAACTTTTTTCATTTATATAAAAGTATAATGTAAAACTTTATTTCCTCGAGTTAAGGAACGTTTTTTAATCAAATAGATATTTCCATGTTAAAAATTGGTTACTCTTATGTATGCATGTTTTTAAGAGTGATTCCAGAAAGTACCTAAGTTTGGAGAAGAACTCCAATTTTCTAATACACTATCGTTGTGAGTAAAAAGATTTCACAAATTAGTTGTTCCTTTTATATTAGTAATAACTAATTATGTGTTTGAATTTCTCCATACCAAAAAAAAAAAAAAAATTAAGCTAAAAAATTAGGTTTTTCAAGAGACTTTTATGTTGATTTAACATTAAATAAGAATAAAATTAGTCTTTGAAACGCAAATAAAAATTAAGTGTAAGCCTTATAAGATATTAATTACATTAGAATAAAAAGTATAAAAAAGTGTAACAATATAAATATATAAAATAAAATATTATAAAACAGGATAAAATTTGTCATTATTTTCAGTTTGAAAAATTTCTAGTTTAGTTCTTCTATATTGAAACAAAAAGATTTGTAAGAATATTTTATTATATCATACCAATTACGTATGAAAATTAAAATATATAGTTTTGAGGTGTTTAATCAAGTGTAATCTCGTAATCTTTTATATGAATTATTTATGATTTATTATTATTAAATCTTCTTAATCTAGTTTTTTTTTCTTTTATTCTTTTAGAAACATTATTTCAATATCATTTTGAAATCGACATTAGTAATAATTTATATACGCATTCTTCTTCTATCTCTGAACATATTTTATATAATATCTATGAATGAATTTTTTATAAAAAAAAAGTAACAACTTACTTTGAGTGATGATTTACAAGTTGAAAGAAATTTTGGGGTTATGTTATTTTGTATGCCTACATTAATTATATAATTGGCAGGTTGGAACTGGTGGCCTTATGACTTCATCACTTGAACAGTACTTGAGAATGTTTAAAATTGTTCTAAACTAGCCGAAAGAAGTGTTCTTGCACTTACATATTTATAGTTTCATTATATTAAGATAATATAGTTTTAAGTTGACTCAAGAAGAGAGATTATGTAATTAATTATTTTATTAATCAATAAAATTATTTAATTAAAAATGGCACTAAAAATAATAAGTAAAAAAAATGTATATATTAGATCAATGTGAAGTGAAAATATATAAAAAATCTAAGTGAGAAAATTAGTGACATGTATTTTAAGATTTTGAATTAAAAATAGTGTGAATGCTTTGTCTCTCGTTTCATATTTGTTTAATTTTCTCATTGTATTTTTTTCATTTTTCCACCATGCAGACTGGTCAAACTTGTACAAAATGTATCAGAAATCAATCTAGAATACCGGTTTAAAACAGTATTTTAATTTTTCAAACTTATAATTTATTCTAAAACTAAATAAAATAACATATTTAATAAGGATTACAAATAGGTATAATTATTTTAATAAGTGTTATTAATCTTTTCTTATAAGACGTGAATCTACTCAAACCTTAATTTTCACGTTATACAATTGTTTACGTTTAGCATTAAACACATTGTCGAGTTACAAAATTACTTACCTCGTAATACATGCACATGCTAGAATCACGTAAGTGTTTAATAATGGAAATATTCTTTAAGATTTTTTTTAAAATTACTATTATTGCCAGTGAGAATTTGTTTACACTGTTAAATATCACGCACTAACAATTTATTGTTAGAATGAAATTGTTTCCTATAAAAGTTTGCAATAAGAAATCGTAAACTAGGTCATATCAAGTTTAGACGACAACAACTAAACTAGTTCCACTCATATTTTCATATCTAAATCAACAAAGCATAAAAAAAAAAAGAACACTACAAAATATAATATAGAAATATATTCTTTTATGGTTGATATATGGATTGATGCACTCCTTGCAAGTTTTATGAATTGGAATAGAAAAAATGAACACGAGTGCTAAGAGAGTATAGCAAGGTATAATGGTCCTATAAAAGTCATAGTTGACCTAATGTGTTGCATTTTGTGGTTGAGATTGGGAAGGATCATTGGTTGGCTAGGACCTACCCAGTTAGTCCAATCGTATAAAATCATTACGTCGAAACAAAAAGGTGATGGTTCACCATTCTCATTCTTCTACTCGTGCAAAATATTTTTTCTGAAACAATTTTGGACAGTTATGATGTAAAGACGTGCAACCTATACAAACTTATATTTTATGCAGCAACATAGTAACCAAAAGGACTTTATAATCATATATCAGAAATTAGTGGAGCTAGTTTCACAGCATAGTTTGTGAACAAATAACACTTTGAACTTTGGAACCAAAATTGACAGGGCAACCGATTAGGTGTTGGTGAGTCTGTTCAACTGCCCTCAAAATCTTTTCTTCCAATTTTATAATTGCATGCTCCAATGCATTATTGAGATTGCTGTTTTACTACTCTATCCCTTCCCTCTGGTTGACAATGATTAAGGTACATGAGACATTTTTGTCATTTGGAACTTTGTCTAGAAATGTTCACAGTTGGCAAAAACCTGAAATTTAAGCAAACAAAAAACTTTACTTACATTCTCTAATCTTGCACAAAAGGAAATTAATGTTCAAGGAAGTACAATGGAGCTTCATAAAGGGCCTTTCTTGTTTTGAGATTTACTCATGTATATAATCCTCTAACAACTCCTTACAAATTAATCATCATATATCTTAACCTCAACTACTTTACATATATAGTCCAAAGGTCCCCTCCATTTAAGCCACTGTTGTTGCCTTTGCTGCTCAAGGGATATGGAAGTTTCAAGCCTTCAAAAATTGGTGAAGACAGCACCATCTAAAGCATTGGTCATCAGAATCAACTTGGTCTGTCTTGCCATCTTTCTGGTTGTTTATGCAGCCCTTCTTCTTCAACCATCTTCTTCAGTCTACTTTGAAAATGCAGCCTCCCTTGTCAGGTGCTCATTGAGGGAGTGCCATCACAAGGTAAGGTGAGCCTACTCTAATGGCATTATTACTTTCTTCTTCTTACCCTTTTGTGTTTTGCTTCTTTTATGGACAAAAAAATGTTTTTTTCATATTAAATGAAGTCAATTTTATGGATCAAGCAACTTCATTCATGTCACTTTCTTTTAGTGTTTTCCTAAGTTATGAATATGCAAGTGTGTGCATACATAACTTGTGTATGATATTCAAACCTGTAGGAAGAAAAAAGCATAAAGATGAAAGCGGTGTTGGAGGAACCACAAGTGAAGCCTAGGATGCCAAAGCAGAATGCGACTAAGATAGAGGTTCCTAGCTTCTTTATTGAAATGGGAAAAGGGATGAAGATGGGAATGGTGAACATGCATGAAGATGATGTGAGTGAATGGAGCAGCCTTGGAGAAACAACACAGGTGTATTTCGAAAGGGTATCACAGTTTTTCAACTGGACAGATTTGTTCCCGGAATGGATAGATGAAGAGGAAGAGAGTGATGTTCCATCATGCCCCGAGATTCCAATGCCAGAGTTTGCAGCATATGAAACCATGGACGTGATCATAGCCAAGTTGCCATGCAAGTACCCTGAAGAAGGGTGGGGAAGGGATGTTTTCAGGTTGAGTAATGCATATAAACACTTGCTTCAAAATTTTTTGGAAATTCTGAACTACCATTTATCTGTAGTTTCAAACTTTTGTTTTTACATTGTATCACTGTCATGTTTATGTTTGTTTCTATATTTTTTAAGTGTGTAGCACATTGGTGAATGCACATTCATTATTTTGGTTTTTTCAGGTTACAAGTTCATTTGATTGTGGCGAATCTGGTGGTGAAGAAAGGGAAGAAGGGGTGGAATTGGAAGACAAAAGTGGTTTTGTGGAGCAAGTGTAGGCCAATGCTGGAGCTGTTTAGGTGCAAGGATTTGGTTAAGCAGGAAAATGAGTGGTGGTATTATGAGGTTGATGTGAAGTGGTTGGAGCAGAAGGTATCTTTGCCTGTTGGATCATGCAATTTGGCTCTGCCTCTGTGGGAACAAGGTATGCTTAGTTGCTTACATATTCATCAAAAGCTCATCTGTTTATGTTACTTTTCCTCAAGTGGGTAGGAATTAATTAATAAGCTAATGAAATTATAGTTTGAAAAGTAAGGAGTGTTAATTAAGTTAATAGGAACTTTTTCTTTTTGGTTTTACATGTACAATAATTAGTTATGTGTGTTGAAACATAAACACACATTAAAAAATAAAATAAAACAAAAATAACTCACATTTTCGCACCAGGTAGGGGTCGAACCTACGACTTTCTGCTTAGGAAACAGACGCTCTATCCACTGAGCTACAGGTGCTTGCTTGAAGTATCATGACAAATATTTTAATATAAAACATTTAATCTTTTCCTTTGTGAAATGTATAATGTCGTAGGTGAAGGTTTTCAGTTAGATGATATCTCGAGTTAGATGATATCTCACATCAGGCATAGCTAACAGCTTAAAATTGTTTTTCAAGACATTAATATCAACGAAGACCCTCGACTATACCTTTTGCCAATTATTTTTATTTATTGTGCCCATGAAGCAAGGTTCTGTTATGGTAGCATCTCTGTTAAAATGACGATACATTTTATAGTATTATATACAATTTTATTCCTTGTTTATTTCTTCTTTATTTCTTGTTACATCACGTATTGCTTGTATTATTTTATTTTACTTTTTTCTTGTCATATATTTGTCCTTTGTACCTCAATTTATCCCAAACTGGGGTCAAAGTTATAGAGACTTTTTTTTTTCGCAAACTTGTACTAATTTATGCATAAGAATGTAAAAAAGGGTGCAAAACATTTTTTTTTTACTAAAATATATGGTACAAATTCATCGGAGTAGGAAAATTATAAAAGTAGTGTAAATTATATCAAGTTTTCTGAAAGCAAATAAACAAAGTTTTATATGTTTGAGGAGTTTCCATGGAAATTCAAAACGTGTCAATAATTTTTTTGGTGACTTTGCTAATAAGTATATCTTAACAATGAAGCTATCTCTCTGTTAATCTTAAAGCATTGTGAAATATACAGTCCAACCATTAATCATATTGTATGCAGCTTCTTCTGGAAAATTGCTTTCTTGCTGTGTAAACCATATTTTATTTTGTACTTATCAACTAATATCATTTTATTAGACATCACTAACAACTACGATGACTACCTGAGCTTTAATTTCTTCTAAAAGGTAATGTCATATATATACTGTCCATGAAAAGTTGAAAGCTAAAGGGTAACAAACTTTGATTGGAATGTAGGGAAAGGGTTTCTTGAAGCACAATACTTTTTCGTACGAATGGAAGTTGAAGATATTATAATTAACAAAGATTTTTGAAAAGCATTTTTTTTTTTATTTATTTTGACCTTGTGAATTTTGGTTGCAATTTTCAGGAATCGACAAGGTGTACGACACGTCGAACCTGGAACAGAGCGTTCAAAGCGACGCTCGAGCGAAACGCGAGGCCTACGCAACGGTTCTCCACTCGTCGGAAGGCTACGTTTGCGGCGCAATAACGCTGGCGCAGACGCTCCTCCGGACGGGAACCAAACGCGACCTGGTGCTCCTCCTCGACAGCTCCATCTCCGCCGTCAAGCGCCGCGCCCTCGAGCTCTCCGGCTGGAAGATCCGAGTCATCACCCGGATCCGGAACCCGCGGGCCGAGAACGGCACCTACAACGAGTACAACTACAGCAAGTTCCGGTTGTGGCAGCTGACCGAATACGAGAGAGTGATCTTCATCGACGCCGACATCATCGTCCTCCGCAACCTCGACATCCTCTTCAATTTCCCTCAGATGTCTGCCACCGGTAATGACCAGTCCATTTTCAACTCCGGCATCATGGTTCTCGAACCTTCCAACTGCACCTTCGATGTTCTCATGTCGCGCCGCCACGATGTCGTCTCCTACAACGGGTACGAAGTTTCTGGAACAGCGTTATTTTCCCTCGTAAATCTTAAACTAACACATTTTTTTATGATTATGCGTATGTATATTTTTAGTTTAGTTTCTACAATTTTTTTAAATAAAATTAAAAAGTGTGTGCATTAAAACTAATTAGAACAAGAAGCTTTTAAGTACAATAGTTAAAATGTAAAAATTATATCAATATCAAGATCAGATAATTTATTTCATTTTTAATTTTAACATTCATTTTCAAAATTATTTGAAAAATTTTAATTTCTGTAATAATGATTTTTGGTGATACTATTAAAAAAAAATAATTTATGATTCTGTTTGGAAATCCTAAACAAGTTAGCAATTTACTTCTTCGTGAAAGAAATCCTCTCTTAAGTTAGAATATTATATTCAATGCGAGCATTTTTTTTTTAAAAGAGCTACTCTTCAACAAAAAATTGCTAACAACATTTTCAATATAAATATTTCTTTATTAATAAAAGTTTACCTTTTTAAAGCTAATTTTTGTTATATAATTAACATTAAATTAGTTATAGTTTATAAACAATTTGTAATAACATGCATGGCTTTAATCTGTTGATTGCAGGGGCGACCAGGGTTTCCTGAACGAGATATTCGTGTGGTGGCACAGGCTTCCCCGGCGCGTGAACTTTCTGAAGAACTTCTGGGCGAACACCACGCTGGAGGCGAGTGTCAAGAACGCCATGTTCGGCGCCGACCCTCCGAAGCTCTACGCGATCCACTACCTGGGCCTCAAGCCCTGGCACTGCTACAGGGACTACGACTGCAACTGGGACGTCGAAGATCAGAGGGTCTACGCCAGCGACGTCGCACATCAACGGTGGTGGAAGGTCCACGACTCCATGGACGAGCGGCTGCAGAGGCTCTGTCGGTTGAACCGGAAGAGAAGGACGGAGCTGAACTGGGAGAGGCGCAAGGCGGGGAAGCTCGGGTTGCCGGACATGCACTGGAAGATGAATGTGACAGATCCCAGAAGACAAGGCTCGCTTTTGATTGATTAGGGTTTACGTAAATTAGGTTATAGTTGTACAATTATACCTCCTTTTCTAATCTTCATTCTTTCGTTTTTTATTTTTGTTTTCTGCAACTCTACTTCATCATCTTACGTACAGAGACTTGTGCAGAGTTTTTTTTCTTTTTTTTTCTTCCATGCAGTTTATTTATTAGTCACTCAATAATGGAAACATACATTATAACAAAATTTTCATTGCATTGCACACTTCACTTTTAGCCTGTTTATTGTAATTTTTTAAAGAGGTAGGGTATGATTAGATAGATAAAATAATTGCTGCATAACAAAAACATAAAGTGTTCTGTGAGTTGTTTTATTCGAAATATAGATGTTTTTTTTTTTCAAAAAAAAAATTCTACATTTTTATTCAAATATAATTAGTAACACAATTTCTAATACATTTTTTTTTAGTTTTTTTTTCTTATGATACGATATATGAAGGGTTTGTCTAGTGAAAGTGGTTGAGCAAACCCAAGATTGGTGCACCCACTCAAAATGTAAAGTCCTCAAAAGATATCTATTTTGGGTCGGAAGATTTGTTTCAAAACCCTTTTAACAGCTCTAAATAATAATAAAATATTAAATATAGTTATTTAATTAAAATATAAATTAAATTATTCAATAAAATATTTATAAAACTGAACGTAGGATTGTGATATAAATGTATGCAGTTGGTAGCATGTTATCATTCTTTTACGTTACCCTTTTTCTTAGTCAAAGAAGGGTGGTTGTACTTTTACGTTTAATAAAAAAAAACTCACTTAATATTTAAAAATATTAATATTTGAATTATATTTTTTCTTAAAATATATATTATATTAGTAAAATGGGTAGTTAAAAGAGTGTTTTATGTTTGAATGGGGATCAAAGTATCATTTTTCCCAATAGAAATTGACTCTGCGTTTGGGGAAAGTAAACCAATTTTATGCATTCGAGGGTCATACATACCAAATCTTCTAAGAAGTAATATTATACAACTCAAAAGAAAATCACAAGATATTCAAACCGCAACCTTCTTGACTCTTTAAACATATGCATAAAAGAAAGTTTTCAGTGTTCAATATAATAAGTTAATATGATCTTTCACATGGTTGCTGTCACAAAGTATGATAATAATTCTCCTCACTTCTCACAAAGTATGGTATTAATTCTCCTCGCTATTGAATATCAGTTGTAAATATATATGCATGTGTAATTAATATGAATTTTGTCATTCTTAGTCTAACAAAATAAACTAGTTATTAACTTATATGTTATCCAATAAATTAGTGTCATCAACCATCAATACAAAAATATTTAGTAAAAATTTTAAAGCAGTTTATTTTCAGAATGTTTACCTTATAAGTTATAAGCGAATTTGTAATTTAGTTAATTATTTTAATGGCATAAAATGATTTAACTTTTATTTAATCAGATCACTGAACTCTATTTTTTACTTTCAATTGCTTTTTTTCTTTCCTAATTTTTTTCCTTTATGACAACGTGAATAAATAAATTTTTAACCCATCGTGAAATAAATTAATTAGATACCAATTTAGAATCTAATTATATAGGTCACTAAAATTTTAGTAATTAATGTTAGATACTAATTATTTTGACTTAATTTAGTCACTAAATTCAATCATTACTTTTATTTTTATATAGTTATTAAGCAATCAAAATCTAATTTGATGATTATTTTAATCACAATTAACAACTATTTTATTTAATAGCTAAAAATTGATCAATTTTTTTCTTATATAGTGATCCTTAAAAGACATGTAATCGTTTTGTGTTCTACAAGTTCAAACATATTATATAAAGAGTTGTTTAAGGTTACTTCTCTCTTAAGTAGATTTTCTTAAAAAATACTTTAGGTAGGATTGTTGAATAGGAAGCCAAATAAATTATCGTTGTGAATATGATATTAGTTTGGCTACAATCGTGCTTCTGTAATTTTATTATAAAAATATACTTTTATGAAAAAACACAAATACCAATTATAATTTTTCGTATAAAAAGTGTATTTTAGTGAACACGCTAATTTTTTATTCACAAGTTTGGCTTTCTATTTTTTTTATTGGAATTTTAGTCTAATCTTTTGCTTTGCATACTTTTTTTTATTTTTAGGTTTTAGTTAATAAAATATTTTTATTGGATTTTAGATTAATATATTAGATCTAATGTTTAATCAGAGAAAAGTAAAGTTCTAAAAACTTAGACCAAAATAAAAAACCATACGAATTTTTTAAAAATTAATTTGATTATAGATTTTCTAAAGTCGGAGAAAAATTATGAAAAATATATTAAAACTATAAATAAAATATTAAAAAGAAGATAAACTAAAAGAAAAGACTCCATGGGTTGACTTATTGAGGAAGTATTTTGCACCCACATGTTCCAGAAACATTTTGTCTTTTCTTTTATAAGTTATCTTGGGATCAAACAAGCATTTCCAACTACATAGTTTTTTTATAACGTGTGAGTACACAATGTATTGGTTTAATAAATTTAAAAATAATTCACTCATTTCCTCTCATAGTAACTATAATTTTAGTTATGTAGAAAGAATATCCTCATCTTAAAAAAAAGGTCTTAATTGCGTTTTACTGTACCTAACTGTCTTAATCGCGTTACAAACATAAAATTGCGTAATTGAAGCTTCAGAGACTATCATCGGACGGTGTTCCTTGTACGCGTGGACGGCCCGATCCAACGAATGCCATTTTGTCTTATATGAATTGGACTCTTTCAAACAATTGGGCCCATGGGGCCCAACTGGAAAATCCATTCATCTTACGTGCGTCACACGAAACCATGCCATGCCATGTTACCATTTTTGTTTTTGTTTTTTTCTATGATTTCTTATCTTCTGGTTAGGAATTATTGAAGTGAGTTTTCATTTTTAATCAATTATTTATAGGCACAATTAGAAAATAAATCTTTATCAATTATTTATCAATTGAATTGGATTTTGTATGTACTCTTACTTCATTAAAAATTAGAGTATTCAACTTCTTTATTTTAATTTTATTTTTAATAAAATAATTCTATGTAAAAAAGTAAAACTGAAATAAATATTTTTTTAAAACCTCCATTGAATTAGAACATAACAAATTGAATTGTTCCAGTACAACACTATATATAGTATACGTGGTGACATGTTGATTATGACGTTTGATTCCTCAGTTCATTTTGTGTCCGCTGTTACATTAATACTGGCACACATTCACACGTAATAATTAATGTGCATTTATTTTCCTTTACTTTCTCAACATTTTAACATGCAATATTACGAATAAAATGATGAGATAAAAAAATACACACACATGCTGGTTTTAAAAATAATATTTTACACTGTTGTATTATCAATATTTATTACCATTTTATTTATTTACTTAATACATTAAATGCATTAAGAGTGAAAGATATTAATATTATTAATACTTATTACTGTTTTTATCTAATATTATTTATTTGACCACTTCAAATGCTATTTTAAATTGTTTTTTTCATGTATGAAGATGGCCTATGTAAGCAAGTATATTAGTATTTGTTTCAAGTTGAGAAACAGGTGTCACTTTTGTAGATGACAAGTTCCATGTTTGAAATTTAGAAAAAAAGAAAGAGAGTACAGAGTGGACCTTGTATGTTTAGTTTGTGTGACAAGGTAGGCTCCACTAACTGTTCATCCTTCTTGACCCTTTCCTGTTCTTTTCCTCACTTCTTCTAAATTTAGCTCCAACTTTTTCTCCATCTAATTTTAATTTCCTCATTCCTCCTAGTTTTTCATTGATCTTAATATGTCTCAATTCTCAATCATCAGTTTTGTTTCTGCTTAATCCAGGTATTTTCCTCTCCTTCTCTTTCGTTTTTCTCTTCTTCCTTCTCTTTCAAACCACCATCTTATTTGCTTAATCTCTTTCTTCCTTCTCTTCATACCCTCCTTGCCCTTCAATTCCACTCTTTGCATGTCCATGAACACTGTTACAAAAAAATACCATCTTTATTATATGTAGTCATATCATGATAACTCTTTTTGTTTGAAAAGTTTGGATTAATATTTTTCTGTATCTGGGGTTGGATATAATTGTTTCCAATACAATTTCCTTCACTTTACAAGAGGAAAGTACAAAGCTTAGGGATATATGATATATTGATATCTATATATTGCCTTTTCCTTAAGGTTTTGTTTCTGTTTCTCTCCATTGACATATACCAGAAGAATTTTCAAAATTTCACCAACCCAGTTAAAAATTGGCCAACTTGTGTCCGATGCATGGTAATTAATTACTACTTGAGATGTTAGTTTTTGTGTACCGAGGTGCTCTTTCTTGTAACTTTGTTCACGTGATTGTAGTTTTGATTTCAATGTCAACGTGTATGAAACGGGAGGATCTTTTAGCTTTTCATGCATCATAAGATTCTGCATCTTTTATGTTTGGTTGATGTTCAAGCACAATTGAAAAAGTGTATTAAATGGTACATATGGAAATCAATTATCATTTTACTACTTTTCTAGATGCTGTCATACCCCTTAAATTTGAAACCTCTGCATGGTCATGTTTTATTCTGAGTCTAATTGAATTTACTGAAAAGGTTATTCAGGCAACAACAACTTTCATTTTTTCACTGATTGATTCTTTGTTATTTGCCTTTTAGATGCCTTTAACTCTTCCAATTGCTTAATGGAGGATGTTGAAGACAAGCCACCCTCAGAACTATATATTATAAGGGCTGAGCAGAAGCCACTAGCAGAAACCCCTGAAGAAAACACTGAAGTGATGAATTCACCCAATAACCAGCCTTCCATTGAAGTTCTGGACAGCCAACATAGTAAGAATAGTACAATGGAGTCTGGCACAAGTTTTCCCATGGAGTTCTCTGACTTAGAAGTGTCCCTTAATGCTTCTAACGATCAAACTATAGCACAAGTTGGACATCTTCCCACAGGTGATTCAGCTTCTACTCCGGAAGCTAGAATTCATGGAACAGAAGAAAGCCACCAAGGAGTCATGGCTGCATATTCTGAACCAGGAGCTTTAGAAGAAGATATCTTTAACAGGCTGCAGGAAGGCGTTTCTGCTGTCACTGCTAGCAGTGATACTGATAATCTGATGAATCCCTCAACATCATCTTCTGAAACAAAAGAGTTGCAGACTGGCCCTATAGAACTAATAACAGACTCACCTCAAACCATGGTAGCTGATGTTGCCATAGATAATTCAGCTTCAACCTCAAAAGTTAATGCTGATGTAATGGAACATAGCAACCAAGGAGCCATGCCTGCAAATTCTGAAGCCAGAACATTAGAAGATATGTCAAATAGGCAACAGGATGGTGGCAGTATGGAACCCTCAACTAACTCTGGTAAGGAGAAAGAGTTGCAAAATGACCTCAAAGAACTAAAGATTGATTCACCTCAAACAATGGATACTGATGTTGTTGAGGGAGCTGTTGGTTCACATGCTGCTGCTGCTGGCAATGGTGTTGATAACTCTTCTGAAAAAATAGAGTCGCAAAATTATCATGAAGAGCTAAAGATTGAACCGCCTCAAGCCAAGATTGCTGATGTGTCTGTGGAAGCTGTTGACTCACCTGCTGCCAGAGATCCGGTGGCTTCCTCTTCTGAAGAAATAGAGTTGCAGAATCACCAGAAAGAACAAAAGACAGATCGGTCTCAAACCAATATTGTTGATGCTACTTTGAGAGCTGATGATTCACCATCTGCCAGTGATGATAGTCAGATAAAAGTCTTGGATTCCACTTCTGAAAAAATGGAGTTGCAGAATGACCGCAAAGAACAGAAGACAGATCCATCTCAAACCAATGTTACTGATACAACTGTGGGAGCCGTTGACTCACCTACTTTTGCTAAGCAGATGGCTGCAAGAAGAAGCCTTATTGATACAGCTGCTCCATTTGAATCTGTCAAGGAAGCTGTTTCCAAGTTTGGAGGCATTGTGGATTGGAAGGCTCATAGAATCCAGACAGTGGAGGTATATATGTCTCGCATTTACTTAAATTTTGCAACCAAGTCACATCATATTTAAATACATTGTACTAATGAGTAATGACTATGGTAGCTTAATCAGCTGGAAAATCGCTTTTAACTTCACTTTTCCTGATATTCAGAGACGCAAACATGTAGAACATGAACATGAAAAGGCACAGAAGCTGATCCCGGAGTATAGAAAAAAGTCCGAGGCTGCAGAGAAAGAAAAAATGCGAGTACTGCAGGAGCTGGATACCACTAAGAGACTAATAGAAGAGCTCAAACTCAACCTAGAGAGGGCTCAAACAGAAGAGCGTCAGGCAAGACAGGACTCAGAACTTGCAAAGCTCAGAGTGGAAGAGATGGAGCAAGGTATTGCAGATGACTCTAGTGTTGCAGCCAAGGCACAGCTTGAGGTAGCTAGAGCCAGGTACACATCAGCTATCACAGAGTTAACATCTATAAAAGAAGAGTTGGATGCATTGCGTGGAGAATATGCATCCTTAGTTGTTGAAAAAGATGAAGCTGTCGAGAAGTCTGAAGAAGCTGTTGCTTCATCAAAGCAAGTAGAGAAGACAGTGGAAGACTTGACTATTGAGCTGATTGCAACAAAGGAGGCACTGGAAAGTGCACATGCTGCACATATGGAGGCAGAGGAACAGAGAATAGGGACAGTCATGGCAAGAGATCAGGATTGTCTCAGTTGGGAGAAGGAACTGAAACTGGCAGAAGAAGAACTCCAGAGTCTCAACCAGAAAATTTTGTCTGCTAAGGATCTCAAATCTAAATTGCAGACAGCCTCAGCTTTGCTGCTTGATTTGAAAGCCGAATTAAATGTTTATATGGAATCAAAGCCTAACACAGAAGGTGATGGAGAAGGAGTGCCAGAGAAGAAGACACACAGTGAAATACAAGAAGCAGTTGCATCAGCCAAAAGGGAACTAGAGGAAGTCAAGCTTAACATAGAGAAAGCTACCACTGAGATAAACTACTTAAAGGTGGCTGCAGCGTCCTTAAAATCAGAACTTGAAAAGGAGAAATCATCTTTGGCCTCCATCAGGCAAAGAGAGGGAATGGCCTCCATCACAGCTGCATCTATTGAAGCTGAACTGGAGAACACTAAATCAGAAACTGTTTTGGTTCAGATGAAGGAACAGGAAGGCAGAGAGAAAATTGCTGTGCTACCAAAGAAACTACAGCAAGCAGTTGAAGAGAATAATCAGGCCAAATTGCTTGCTGAAGCAGCTCGTGAAGAGCTGCAGAGAGTAAAGGAGGAGGCTGAACAAGTAAAGGCCAGTGCAAGCACAATGCAAAGAAAATTGCTAGCAGCTCAAAAGGAGATAGAAGCTGCTAGAGCTTCCGAAAGGTTGGCCATAGCAGCAACTAAAGCATTGCAAGAGAGTGAGTCATCAGCTAGGAACAACAGTGAAGTGGATTCATCCAGTTGGGTGGCACTTTCGGTGGAGGAGTACTATAATCTCAGCAAACAAGCATATGATGCAGAAAAAGAAGCCGGCATGAGGGTTGCAAGAGCAAACTCTGACATTGAGGAAGCGAAGCAGTGTGAATTGAGAACCTTGGAGAAGTTGAATAGTGTGAATAGAGAGATGGCTGCTAGAAGGGAATCTCTTAAGATGGCCATGGAGAAAGCTGAAAAGGCGAGGGAGGGAAAGTTAGGTGTAGAACAAGAACTAAGAAAGTGGAGGGCCGATCACGAGCAACGAAGAAAGGCTGGTGCATTAGGCCAAGAATTGGTTAAGCATCAGAGTAGTAAAAGTTCAGGCACTAGTTTTGAAAGACGCAAAGAATCAAACAGTTTTGAAAAAGCTCATCGTGTACCTGTTCCTCTTCGTTACTTCTCCAGTTCAAAGTCTTCTGTGTCATCCCCAGATGGAAAAACCGGAAAGAAGAAGAAGAAGTCATTTTTCCCATGGATTTTGATGTTCTTTGGGAAGAAAAAGTCACACACAACACATTCAGGGTAATCCATTATGGAAAATACATGCATTGTCATGCTCCAGATATCTGAACATGTCATCCTTTTGGAGATTATTCAAAACTAAATCATACTTGTACATGTTAGTCATTGCTGTATGTATGGTTGATTGCATTATACTCCATCTCACTGAGAGGATTGTGAATGGTCTCCAACTCACCGATTTATGACAACATAAAAATAAGCTCTTCATCACTGGTGAGAAAACAAAAATAAGATCATTCTGTACTGTGTATAGGCTTCTGATATATTGAACCACAGCTTTTGTAAAGTATGTATCAGGTTTGATCAAATCAAGATTTTTGAGTTTGAGATTTGAATATGAATGGCTCAGTCAGTGTGTGCATACTGGAAACATGTCATTCAACTTTTTAGTAAGATGGTTTGAAGAGAAAAAAAATTAAGATGCCCTTTTTGGATCTTTCTGATGAATGGAAAATATCATCATATAAAGGCCAAAGTCACGTATCTTTGGAGTGAAATTTTACAGCAAACGTTAAATCTTGAGTCTTCAACCTCTTATCATGCCTTGTGAACTGCTAAACTAAAATGATGGTATTTTATCTTGTTATCATTGGTTTATTCTTACAAATAAAACACAAAATACTGAGCTAGAGCATATGCATCTTGTTAATTTTTATTCCCATCTCTTTGTCCTCAAATACGTTACATCATATATCAAGCTTTTAAGGTGGTTAAATTATGTTTTCTTTTTTAATAATTCATGACATGCTGTCTAGCTCTTGATGTGGGATCTCTAATCTCCAACATATATACTCAACAAATTTGAGTAGAATATGTTTTCTAAATGGCTCTAATATACAATGGAATTTAAATTTAATTTAATTTTTTAAAACCAACTTAATAAAGTGTAATTTACATGCATATTGTAATTTGAGTACCTTAAACTACTTTAAAATCATTTTTTATTGTGTCCATCAATTAGAAAAAAATAAAAAATGACTTTTAAGTAATTACCTTAAAATTAAGAAAACTAATATACACAAAAACAATTTGTGATGAAACGATAATTTGGAATTTCATTTTTGTGTATAAACTATTTTCTTAATGTCATTTTAAATAACCATCACCACTATGATTACATTAAAAACTTACAACATATTATAAAAAAAGTGATGAAAACTACGGTTTTTAAACCTCGAGTTGTAATACGTACGTAGTTTATTTAAAAAAGAAAAAGCAAAACTTTGTTATTTTGTTCTAAATAGTTATTGTTCCTTTCACACATTCATTTTGAATTTAACAATCGTTTTGATTTGTTTATCACTAAATCTGTGGGATATAAATACCATCTAAAGATGCATCGGTTAGTTTTAATGACAAACATTAATTAATATCTAACCCTTTTTCTGAAATTCTTAAAATTTTATTGACCTTCGGTTTTGTATTTCTATAAAGGTTAGAATGTTGTCAGATTTATACTCACCACAAGTTCGCTAAAGAATTGTTCAATGTACTTTCTTAGTTAAAGTAACTCGCATCAACGTGGATCATTTGAGTGCCACCATAGGCTCAATACAAGCTTAGTGCTAACACCCTTAATGATTGGTTTCGTCAATGAAATTACATCATGGTTTCACTCCCAACAGGAAAATGACAGAATAATATTTGTTAGTATTTTTCAACACCTAGGTCACAATATTATACTGAAATGTCATTTGAAGAAAACTTAACAGTGATATATCGTCCTGAAATAGGAAAGCTTAAACAGTTACCAGTGATTGATAGTGATCCCTCATGCAGGGTGTAGAGCCAGGATGTAAAATAGCAACAATCATTGATCCGAGAATTTATGGCAAAAAGACTAGAAAAGTGGTTGCAAATAATGCACGATGAACTATTTTCAAACATAAAACATCCAATCACAATGAAATAAAGAAATGGCAGATTTGCAGAACAGTGTAAATATACTTCAGTATTCAGAACTATATTAAAATCATGAACCATCTACAACCTTAGTAATGATGATCCATGTATTACGTAAACATATATAATTATATTCCTCAAATGTTTGATGCTATCTATTTTGGTTGCTGCATCAAACGATAATTCTTGCAATCTTAAGTAGTTGAAGGCATCTCAGCTCACAGCTTGGAAGGCTTTGGGAAGATATCCGGAGTAAATTTCTGAGCAGCACTCAAACTTCCCTTAATCTTCATCGCACCCCTACATTCATTCGCCACCACATCAGGCACATGGATGAATTAACAAAGAAGAAAAAACAACGAAAAAAAATAAAATTGGAAGGAAAATATCCCTTGAAAAGTTGAACCTCATGAAAGCAATCTGCGGATTCATCTTTCCCAAGGCAACCTTAACAAAGTCCTCATCCTTAAATGAAAAAGATGCATCAGGTTTTCCTCCTTCGTATGGCCCTAAATACACACAAACCCAATAAATACTCATACAGATAGTATTGTCAGAGAACGCAATAAAATTTAGCCAAATTAAGTAGAATTGTGGAAATACAACTCTACAAAACAACTGATTTCTAGAAAAATTGTAGAAACTATTGATTAATCTCTGGCAGCCAAGAAAAAACAACCTATAAAGGGTACAAAAGCTGTTTAGTTAGCTTTAGACAATTTAAATGTAGTATTTTAAATATTTTCAGTTCTATTGCCACAATTCGCATAATAAATTCAATTCGAAAAATTCACAATGACAATTTAGCAATTAAACTCTAAAAGGATGAAGCTACACAAATCAATGATAGGTGCGACTTTTAACGTAGTTAACATAACTAGTTGTATATAACAATTCGTGTACAAAATTTTACACGGGAATAGACTATTTACTCGAATATAATTTTAACGCTCCAACAAGTTAAAATAGTGTACTTAATTCTGTCTGCTCTTGCTACTTATCGCAAGATTTTGGCAGCAAGCCTTGATACTTACTGATCACAAAAGATGAGAGGAAATTTCTAAAATCCCAATCTACCTCTGTAACACACAGAACCCTAGTGTAAAGGTGAAATAGTGCGTTCGAACGAGTTTCTCAAAGAATTTCCAAAGAGAGAAAGATAAAACGAAAATTTGAAATTACATACGTTAATCTTAAAACTTTTCTCTTATTTAATTTGTGTAAAAGTTAATCTGTTAGCTTCTGGAGAATCTCTTTTACTTTTGTTTTCTTCTTATTTTTTTCTACCAGAAGTTTTCATAGTTTGTTAAGCACCTAGTTTCACCATAATCAGAACGTCGAATACCGTATAATGCTTATCATTGATATTACAATACATTGCAAGCATAGCAGCAACATTTTATTTTAGGTCAGAGAGTGAATTCAAAGGTTCATCATCACGATTCACGAGACACGTGCACGTCTCCAATTGCAATTCACATCGAAAACCTAAGTACAAACAAAAACAAAATTGAAAAGTGAAAGGAAGCTTGCTAACCTTTGGTGACCTCTCCTTTCTTGAGATCAACGGTGTAGACGACCTCCTCGAATCCAAGTTTCTACAATCCAAGAGATTCAACGAGACCGATAATTTAATTCGCAACAATTAGGTTAAACGAAGAGTGAGAAGAAGGAAGAAAGAATGCTACCTTGGGAGCAATGTGAAACTGATAAACGAGTCCGATTTTTTCCGCGAGCTGTTTGCCTGCGTCAGTGGCGAAGTGCTGCTTCATCTGCTCCATAATCGCGTCGGACTTCAGGTTCGAAGAATCCGCCATGGCTTCGCGTGGCAACAATCAAACGAAACCTACCGGTTCGAGCTGAGTTTGTTGAGTTCGCGTGTGTAGGGTGGAGTAGTGGGACCGGCACCATCTGATTCCAACCTCCCAGTAACTTCTATATTTAATACTCCTCTCTCTGTTTCGTTACGTTACGGTGTTGTGCATTTAAGGAATTAGATTAGAGCGTTGAACACTTTTGGACTCTCTTGTAAGAATAGGACAAGAATGAGTTCGCGATGAGGCCCAATTATCTCATGCGTGTCCATAGGAGACTACTTCTTCCTGCACCCCTATACTTTCTTCCTGTACCTCCATAAGCAAAGCAAAAGGTATCCTTTTCCTCTCTTAATTTTTTTCATACACATCACTTTTTTATTTTAAATTGTGTAATTAAAAATATAAATTATTTTATTTTAAATTTTTTTTATTAAAATTTGTACGTCGAATTATACAGTCTGAAATATAAAAATATTTGTATTTTAGATTTTACAATCTGAAATATAAATTTTAAAATGATATTTTGATAATTTTGGAAGTATGGAGGTGCAGGAAGATAGACATGGGAGTGCAGAAAGAAGCCGTCCAATCTGAATCCGATAGATCCATACTCTGCTTTTATTATATACGGCTTCTCTTCGTTTATTTATACATTTTAATAAAATATTATTATAAAAATGCTTTATGTTAATGTATATTATTCACTCTTAAATACTGTAAATTGAATCTCTAATATAAACTACACGTGTATTATGAATTTTCCTTATAGTTATATGAAAATTAATATTTATCATCTGACAACTAAAATTATAGTAATTATATAAGGAATTAGATACATGTTTATTATCAATATCCCTATTATTAATATTATTTTCATAAAAAATACATAAAAATATACTTCTATATTATAAGAACTAAATATTTTTCTTGAATGAAAACGCTTTTAAGAGTTGTTCATGGATAAGAGAAAATTTTAGGAATTTTTGTCACTTTCGGTTGCAAGTCTAATCTTAATTTTGTATGGTCAACAATTAACATTTTGTTTTGCTATCAAATATATACTTCTTAATTTTAGTTTTAATACATCTTTGTACTAATTTTTCTAACTACGTTTCCTTTAGTCTATCTTTGTTTTTTTAAAAGAAATTACTATCGTTCAAAGTAATTTCATATCACAATATAATTATTTTTTATATATTATTTAACTAATTCAATATAAACAAATATTTAGGTCCTTATTTTAAAGAACAACATAGCAACAAACATGTTTTAATGCGTTAAATTATTGTCTGAAATCTTAACATGAGATAATGTAGTCCAACTGGAACATTAGACTATACATCCTTTCCTATACCTCAATCCACTATTCAGTCACAAATAACCAATCAACTAAAAGATAAAAATATCCCTATCTGTTTCCTTATCTAGAAAGTTTTAGTAAAATACTAAAATGTTTTAAATAACATTTAATATACAATAATAATATTATTTCTTATCTCTATCAAAATATTGATAATATCACATTACCATATTCTTAATTATTTATCTTTTGAAAAGAAATCAAATATAAGTGCCCATAAATTAAAAAACAAGCAATGAGAATACAAATTTATATCTAAAAATCTTTTTTGATATTTTAGCTTTATTAAATATTATATTATTCTTTCGTTGACATTTTCTTTTCTAAAAATTCAAGTTTAATTTTTAAATTCATTTATCATGATTGAGTTTGTAATAAATTTTCAATTAGTCTTGGTATCAAGTACAAAGTTTGAAAAGATTATTGTAGAAATAAATTCTTGAAAAGAATTACGAAGAAATAAATAGAATAGAATTTTGAATGTAACTACCTGCATATTTTTACTAGATTTATTTTAAACTGATCTCATTTGATCTCATTTAATATATTTTATGAGGATTGATTGTATATTTACGATGATAATATTTTGTTATGGATTACTATAATTCTCATTCATCATCATTATTCTTACAATAAAATATTCAAATTTTGTTACTTTATCTAGAAATCTTTGGTAAAATACTAAAATGTCTTAAATGATATTTAATATACAATGATAATATTATTATTATTTTATCTCTATCAAATTATTGACAATATCACATGATGACACTCTTAACTACTTATTTTTAAAAAAAAAAATCATATATAAGTGCTCACAAATTAGTAAACAAGTAACGAGAACACAAATTTATATTTGAAAATCTTTTTTGATATTTTAGCTTTGTTAAATATTATATTATTCTCTCCTTCACATTTTCATTTCTAACAATTAAGTTTAATTTTTAAGTTCATCTATCTAAGATGTTTGAGTTTGTAATAAATTTTCAATTAATCTTGGTTGTAAGTATAGAGTTTGAAAATATTAATGTGGAAATAAATACTTGAAAAAATTACTTGAAGAAACAAATAGAATAGAATTTTATTTTGAGTGTACATACCCGCATATTTTTATCAAATTCATTCTAATATGTTATTTGATCTCATTCAATATATTTTATAAAGATTGATTGTATATTTATGATGATTAATACTTGGCTATCAATCACTATAACTCTCATTTATCACCATAATTTCAGCAATAAAATATCCAGATTAGGCAACCTTATTGAATACCAGCACATACCAGAGGAGTCGCAGATCGATCACTCCTTACCTCCGCTTCTAAGTCCGTACAACGTCTTCCGACGAGATAAATCCAAGTTCTCTTGGATCTCCTCTATCAACAAGTTGATCTCTACACCAAAGAAAGGATGTCGAGAGTATATCTAGAGCTCTCGCATGGACCAGGTGGCACTGCATGCCACCAGCGCAGAACAGTATGTAGATCTGGAGATCAGCAAGGAACTGATAAAACAATGGAGAGCACTTGACTATGTCGCTCTTCATCTTGGAGCAGTCAGACTGATGCTGACCCTCCATGGGAGGAAAGGACTTCCCGTTACTGCTAGGGTTACCCTGATGGATACTACATA
>Ga0209489_102033_pt1 | contig 41587 bp, 19 predicted proteins | sample SiratrowhiteBW_FD_187527 | JGI IMG/M metagenome (GOLD analysis project Ga0209489, IMG submission 187527) | Root nodule microbial communities of legume samples collected from California, USA - Siratro white BW (SPAdes) (version 2) | ecosystem: Host-associated > Plants > Roots > Nodule | place...
ATATATATATATATATATATATATATATATATATATATATATATATATATATAATAAGATTAAGCATGCCGTTAAGGAAAGATAAACCAATAAAAAAAATCATAATGGTAGTTTTTAATGTATACGTGATCTAGTAACCTTGATGATTGTTCAGAACATTTAGCAGTTTTTAAATAAACATCTATCTGCCATTAGAAACATACACGTAGTTAATTAATAAATATTTAGCTCTAATAATTAAGATGCATCTTTACCAAGGAAAATATCTAAGCCTGAAGAAGGATCATCATGTGAAATATACTGAAATTAATTAATTGTTATGATTTCACAGTCATTTTGCACTAACAATTTTACCAAAGGATGAAGATATACTCTAGAGCATCTATTTTGAGAAGAGCTATGCTCAATCTTATTCACACAAGGGCATGTTTTAATTATATTTGAATAATAAGGATAATTACGAGATTAGAAGCTTGTTTAGCTCTTTTTGATGATAAAGACAATCATTGGGTAAACTTCAGATTAAGCCTATGTATGCACTATTTGTGAAGAGTTTATATATATATATATATATATATCGACTTTATTTATAATTAATGCTTGATGAAAAATAACTGAATTTTTTTAATATAACGTCTCTCTCAATTATATTTAAATTTTCTATTTATCATATTCAAATTCGAGAAGTTACTAAAATAATGCGAATCAACTTTTATTCAGAGCACATGAAACTACTATATCCAAAGTGTTTATAATATAAGTATAATCTTAGGATTTCAAGGGTAGTGATAAAAATATTTTTTATAATTTATTTTGAAGTTTTAAATTATAGAAATATTTAAAATATACCTGATTATTTTTTTAAAATATTCTCATGATTTTTTTATTTCAATAATTCACAATTTAATTACTAAATGTTAATATAAAAGCACGATGTATTATGAATACTAAAAATAAATAAATATTTATTATGTCTTAAGAGAATAATTGTAAAGGAATTGTGTTGGGTGCACAATAGAAAACTGCAAAATACGTTTTTACTCCACTAAAATATCTTCGAATTCGACTGTGGTTATTAAATTAATTTTTTTTAATAGTACAATTTTTAGTTCTTTTGTGGAAATAAAATTGTGTATTTTTGTTAAAATATAAAAAATAAAAATATATTAAATTTTTACCAAGAAATAAAACTGAATTTTCTGATATTTTGATGAACTAAAATTATATTTTACCTAAAATACGTTATTCGTTTGCTTATTTATAAATAGGCTTTCCAGTGCCTAGGCTTATGATATGAAAGCATTGAATATAATTATAATTACTTTATAAAGCATGCATCAAATAATTTGTATACTTCTTTTGTGAGATGACCTCTTCATTATTTATATAGTAATACTTTATTTTTACTAAAAGAAGTAGCTTTATATATTAATATCCCCATGCATTTACACTAATACATATGAGTTTATATTATTTATTTATTTAATACTGATATATGTATATATATAATATAGTTTTCATTAATTTTATTAAAATAATTTCACTTTAACTGTTATTTTTTCTTTTACAAAAAACATTTATTTATTTTTTTACTTTACAAGGACAAATTTCCACACTAATAAGAACCTTATGAAAATAAGCAAATGCTAAGTTAAGTGTCTTCAAGTAGAAAAGGCATTGATCATTGTAATTCACACTTGTATATATTATACAAGAAATCATATTTAAAAGGACAAAAGAAAAGAAACGGGTCTTAAGCAAATTTTTCTTAAAAGGAAAAGTTTGAATTGTTCATAAAAAGTCTATCTTTAATTTCACGAATAGAAACCATCATTAAAGAACAAATGAACATTTAAACAAATTTTACTATTGATGAAATGATTTTTATGGATGTATTAGAAATAGTAAGAATAAGTGTGCTTATATATATTCTTCAGAAGTTATCTTGAAAACATTTATACACTTCTACAGAAGAAATGACTAACTGTATTAAAGCTTTTAAGCATAGTTTAAGTTAATTTAGTGGAGATATATAAATGTTTTTTTACTATTAATATATAAAAATTATATAAAATATTATAATAAAAAATATAAATATCATCATTGATATGATGACCTTATTTGCTGGATTAAACCTTGTTTCGACCAACGTATCCATTATATGCTAAAATACAGACAGACAAACTAGGAGCTTAATTTTTAATTAACTATCAATCAGACAAACTAGGAGCTTAATTTTCAATTAATTATCAATCATGGTCAACTATGGATTTCAGTTCTGCGGTTTTAAGCAGAAAAATCAGTGTATTAACAGATAATAAACTTTATATAACTACATCAATATTAAACTAGCCTTGAAATGTGGAATAAAAGAATCATCGCATAGCTAATAAAATATTTGTCAGAAAAAAAAAAGGAAATCTAATTATAGAAACACATAATACAAATAGATTGTTAAAATGGTCTCTTATCTAGATTTATACTAAAATAGCATTATTAAACAAAAAAAAAACTATTCTAATAATCATTATTCACAATATTTATCTAAATAATATCCAATACAAAAAAAAATATTGTTTAGAGACCAATTTTTAGCTACTAAATGAAATGGTTATTAATTGTGACCAAAATAGTCACCAAATTAAATTTTGGTTGCTAAATAACTACAGAATAGAAGTAATGATTGAATTTACTAACTAATTTAGTCAAATAATTGATATCTAATATTAGTTACCAAGGTTTTACTGACCTATATCATTAGATTCTAAATTAGTCTCTAACTTAATTAGATAGTCATTCATTGATTGATGTTATTCATTTTAACCTATATTTGTAAAAGAATAGGTTAGAATTCAGTTTTTCATCAAGCAAATTAACCAATTCTTTTTAATTTAAAAGTTATGAAAAATCTTAAAAATTAAAAATATAATAATAAAAATAATTAATATTTTACAGCATTAGTCATTTAAAAATTATTTCTTAATAATAAATTAATACTGAAATTTTGTTTAAAAATATGATAATAAAATCAAAACTTTTATATATTTATTTAAATTAATGAATTGAGTGCATTTAAATTAAATGTTTTTTTAATTTAATTATATAAAATATGAAATAATATGTACATATTTACGAAGTCAAACTTATAATATATTGTTTGTTATGACTAATTGATATAAAATATTTTTTTGTTAAATATAATAAATATTTTGAAATTGCATAAATATGTTTAATTTTAGTATAATAACATTTGTAAAATGTATTTTATGGAAGTAAAATAAGAAAGGGGTATTCAAAATAAATAAAAAACAATAATTTTTTTATAAAATAAAAGTAAGTAATATATTAATTAAAATAATTAACATTTTACAAACTTATTAAATATTATAATAATTGTAAAAAAATTCTTAAGCTTTAATTATGTAATATATGGAATAATATATTAAACTAAGTTAGATGCAATTGGTAATAAAATGACATGTTACAATTACTTTTAAGTGTATAGTATTGTTAAAAAATATTATTTTTTATAATGAATTTTGTGATTTAAAATTTAAATAATTTATTAGTGAGAAAAATATTTGATAATAAAAATTGAAAATTTAAGTTATAATTTAAATTAATGATTTAAGTTAATATAGTAAATATGCGTTTTTTTAATCATTAAGAATTATCTTTTTGGCATTAAAATAATTGAATTTTAAATTTATATTGAATACTGTGATAATAAGAAAAGACCAAAAATTCAAATAAAAAAATAATCAAATAATTCATAAATTTATTAATAATAAAAATATATAAATTATTTAGTGAATATTAATTAGTTTAATAGTTTATATTATAATATCCTAGAAAATAATTAAAAAAAATCAACTTAGAATTTAGCTTTAGAGATAAATAAGATAACACATGAATATTTCTTTAAACAAAAAGGTTTAAAAGAATAGGAAAATTAATTATTCAGTTTTTAATTTTATAATAACAACCGTCTCTTTACAAAGTTGTTTTTTTCCTTTTCTTTGTCTTCTCTCTAAAATTTTATCTTCATTCCTTATTAAACTGACGATCAAAGGTCACTTCTAGATTCGTGGTGTTGAATAGAGTAAGAGTGTCTGATTATATTCTTGAACACAGTTAGGATGTACGTGATTTTAAATTTTTGGAGCTCTTTGTGAATTAATATAAGGGAAGCTAATTGTATGTTTTTATTAGATATTGTAATTATTTTTTTATTAAGTATGAATTTGATGAATTTGAATTAAATTGAATGAATGGTTATTTATAGTATGATGTAGTATCGATGTTTGTGAATGATATAGAATGGGGGTCGAGACACACTATCTTCAGGGAAGGAGATATACATGTTTAGATTATTAGGATGTGCATTGTTTGGGGATTTAATCTATCTAAGTAGGTATTCTGACTTTACTGGTACATTGGATTCATATAGATGAAGATTATATGAAGATTACCAGTTAGTGAAGAGTCGAAGGAGGTTCATATGGCCATGCCCGATATTTGAAGTATGACCTGATAGGAATATGACATATGGATTAACCTGTATCTGAGGTTTGAATTAGGAACTGATTAGAACAGATTGTATCCGAGATTTAAAATAGAAACTGATAGGAACAGACCTTTGAGTCTAACTCAATACACTAAGTCTTCCAAAAGTACAAAGTCTAGTGTCCTTTTATGAGAGATGATTTATGAAAACTTGATTTGTTGTAGTTTGATTGAGATAGAAATTTAATTTATGAAAATATATTTTAAAAAATTCTCTAGCTTATCATTTTTTTTTGTGGTGTTTGTTTTGGTTTTAAATCTGATAATGGTGTATTACACGTAGGTAGAGGATTTGACAGGTCATGTCACTCCTCCCTAAGCTAATAGAAAAATTTTATTTTATTTTATTTTGTAATTATAACAAGATATTTCTATTAAATCCTCTTTGGACAAATTTATTTTGAAATACTATGATGAGCGTAGAGATATTTATATTTAGGTCTATTATATTATTTCTATGCAATATAGTTTCTATTATATGAAAAATATGAGATGTTACAAAAGAGGTGTTTTGTTAGCATTTCTTGTACAAATAACATAAATTAGGTGTTTTAGCTTCTGATATCACTTGTTTAATCCATATTTTCTTTGTCTAATTGCATATTTTAAGTATTATTTTTGTTCTTATTTTTAGTCTTTTATAAAAAAATTTGTTTTTCATAAAATTTAGATATTTTAGTGAAAATTATATTAATCTTCTATTTTAGATAAATATTTTCTTTTTAATATTCATAACCCATGGTTTTGTTAAAATTTTCAGGTTCAAAATAAACAATGTAAAAGAAGAAAAGAGAAGAAAGATGAAGTTTGTTGAAAGGAGAGAGTACTGTACATGTTGGGCATTACATGAAAGAGTGAGGGGGCATTTTTAGCAACAAAAAACTCTGAGAAGTTAAAAGGATAAAATTGGAATTTTAATAATAAGGGGAAACTTAAGTTCTGAAAATATACCTCTTGGATTTTGAAAAAAACCCATTAGATATAAAATCCACGTAGGGTACAGAGGCACACTTTAGTTTTTCAGGGATTTGTTTTAGGGTGCTTTCTTTAATTTTATTTTTCTTCTTCACTCTATTCAATTTGCTCAACTATCTACACAATCTATTTTCATTTAATTGTTTTCATTTACAATGTGTGTTGAAGATGATTGCATACTTTCTGGATTTCAATTCTGCAACTTATTGTTCTGATTAGTGGTTCTTTTCTTTTAATTTTCGATTACTCATAAAAGAAGTTGGCAATTAGCAATTCATGAGATTTTGGTTTTCTTTCTCGCTTATGTTCTTTGATTTCTATTACTTTCTTTCCTATTCTTTTGTTTTTTTTTTCTTTTTCTTTACTCATTTTCTAATTTTTCAGTTTTACAATTTGGCTTTCTTTTTACTATGCTTATCTCATTCAACTAACTTTTCTTTACTGTTTTTTCTAAAAATTTTGTTTTACAATTATTGTTTCAATTTTAATATGTCAATCGTTTATTTATTTTTTTTAATTTATTAAGAAAAAGAAAACGTACGTGAAATTACTTTCGGATTCTACAATCCAGAATGATTTACATTTTAAATATGTAGTTACGGTTTCCAAAATATAAAAAGACATGTGTTTTAGATTGTACAATCCAAAAATAAAATCTAAAACATTAACAACTTTTGAACTCTACAATCGAAAAGTATCTTTCGAATTGTAGAATCTGAAAGCTTGTAAAAATTTTGAAAAAACCCACCCTCTTCTCACTGCGGTCCACCGTCATTCCAATACACCTTTGCTTGAATGGGTGTGCAGTGCTTGAATGGATGCTTCAATGTTTAGAGAAAATCAGTTTTCAATCACTTCAATTCCTTTAAATTGGATCCGTAATGCAACCACAAGGTGCAGGGTGAACAAAGAACGTGAATTAGTGAATGAAAAAGGTGTAGGGTTTCGATTGGAGGTGGAGGAGGTGAATGGTAGTTTTAGATTTTAAATTTAATTTTATGAGTAAATTTCACTTTTCATTTATACTATGGAAATGCAAGAAGATGCTGTTGAGCTGGAAGAAGAGGCTCTCTAAAGTGTTTTGTGAAAGTGTGTGAAATGTTTATAGTAATTACTTCCTGTACCCTCTATTTTTGAACCTGCACCTCCACAATTAGATAAAATGATTAAATTATCCATTTTCTTTTTATGCACTCCACCATCGAATAAAAAAAAAAGGAGAACCTTGTAGTTAAAAGAAGAGAAAAACGAATTTCCTTAAATTCATTCGGAAAAATACATTCCAAAAGATATTGTATATATATTTAAAAGTTTTTATAGAAATTTTGTTCTAAAAAACTTGTTTTAGAATATATTACATATATTATGAAAATTTTATTTTAGAAATCTTGTTCAAAAAATCTTATCCTATTCTAAACTATATTTCATAAATTTCATAAATTGTATTCTAAAAATATTTTTAGAAAAAACAATCCACAAGTTATTTTAAAAAAGAATAAAATTATCATTTTAAAAATTATGGGGTGCAGGTTAAAAAATGTTGGATATAAGAAGTAGTTACCAATGTTTACAAGGAAATGCCCAAATCCAATCATAAGTATACTTAAAGACAAGATTGAGGCCATTACTTCTTGCACCCTCATGGTTCCTTCTAACACCTGCATGGAAGATCTAAAACCTATGTTTTACATTTTGATTACAGAATTGGAAAACCTGTTTTGAATTACACAATTCTAAGTATTTTTTTTCAAATCTAAAAATGTATTTTAAATTATAATATATTTTTAAATTTCCAGATTATGTGTGAAAATATATTATAGATTATAAAATCTAAAATACATTAATATATTATCTAATCCGCAATATATTTTAAAATTATGTAATTTAGAATGCGTTTTTAAATGAAAACAAATACCGTAATTTAGAAATGTATTATAGATTATTTAATACAATCTAAATATATTCTGATTTATGTCATTTGGAACGTATTTCCAACCTCTGTATTTTAAAAATATAACTTAAAATATATTTTTAAATTACATAATTTATAATATATCTTTAAATTTCACAATTTAAAAATACATTTTAGATTGCTTAATCCAAATTATATTTTCAAATTCGTAAATGTATAAAATACAAAATTATAATATATTTATAAACTATACAACTAAAATATATTTTTAAATTTCATATTACACCAGCCGAAATAAATCTTCAAATCATACAATTTAGAATTTTCCTAACCTAAAAATAATTTGATTCTTTTTAACACACGTGAAAGATGAAATTGCTAAAAGAAATACCTAAAGATTGGTGATAAGATGGCAATTGATACCACAGCGCGGCCCATTAACTAATGGAACTATAAAACGGGTAGTAATATTAAATATTCATGCATTTTGGTTTAAATACCCCCACGTACCAAAGCGTTTGACTGAGGAAAAAATCAATGAAAAAATAAGTTACAAAAAGAAAACATCAAATATTTAACTTTCTAATAAAGTAAAAGTACGTGAAAAATACAAATAGATTTCCTTTTAAATCATGTCATTTAATTGATATGAAAATAGATAAATTATTTGAATAATAGAATATCATTTCTTTAATAAAAGGCTATAACTACAGGCAGTGAAGGGCACAACAAACATCGACTCTTGATCATAAGCTTCAGCAAGCTACTAAATTTAATCTCCCACCTGCTCATCCGTGTCCATCAGTGTAACCAAACAGAGCAGAAGAAAATCATGATTTTTTCAACAACTCGTTCAAAACATCTATCTCATGGTCTTTTATCTTTATATCTAAAAACATTGCCACCTCAACGTCCTGTCAATGGAGAAACATTTTCAAATTTGACCATAACTAAGCCCAAACTCACTATAATCTAAAATCTCTAAACACCTTATCTTCAAAGCACTATGCAAATTCGGATAAAGTGAAGATAGAACATTGACAAACAAAGACAAGAGGGTGGTAAATAAAATTGTACGTCCAAAATCTGATATGGGGTTATATGTAGAAGTCATTAGTTCAAGAAATTGAAGAAAAACAATTAGCACGGTATTCACATATTACAAGTGTTGTGCTCTCCAATCCACGGCAAAATTTTCTTCACTTTCATCATCACTGGATGACTCTTCGTGCGTAGATTCCTTGGCTACAACCTCAGATGATTTATTACGCTTTGCAGCATTAGCAGCTTTTAGATCCAATCTCCTCTTCTTTAACATTTCCACTTTCTCCCTGAAGATTCTGTAGAAGGATAAAAGATAGAGGGGGCAATGGGGAGGGGTGTCTTAGTACGATGGAAAAACAGAACAAATGAAAGGGGGAAAAAGTATTAAAGACTGCTAAACATACTTCTGTTCTACAGACTCAGCTTCCTCTATCATTTCGGCCGCATCAATCTGCCCATAATGACAAACGTTTGATCATATATCAAATTTATAGTGCATATACATATCAAGGTTAGAAGTCAACAGGCTCAACTATATAGCAAAAAGAAAATCATGATCATCACCTCTTCTTCCTCCAACCGATTGTCAACCTCCTGCAAATCTTCTTGAATCAACTTCTCAAATTCCTTGTACTCGTCTCTGAGAGAAGATTTTAAAAGAATACAACGTCATTTTAAGTTCCAATCTATTTAACCATATAAATCTTCCTCAGAATAAAGAACAAAAGTTTTCACGGAACAGAACCAGCAATGTACAAAGAGTATGGTATCGAACTAACAAACACCAAGAAATAAAATGGTTTCACCCATTAGGCTTGACTTCTCTAGATTGAGGGGTGCATCCATAAAGGAAGTTTTCTGCACCTGAATCAGAGGTTTGCCACTAAACCCTCTAATGTGCACCCCTCGTTTAAAAGAAGCCAAAATCCTCACCAATTATACCTTCATTATTTTCTACCCCAAGAATAAAACATATTTCGGTTATCTTTACTTCCCAAGAAAAGAAAAAAAGTTAATGAAAATTAAATGTAGCAGTAACCAACAAAATAAAGGGGGAACCTACTTGACATCTGGCTTAACAAGCTTTATGCCACGGGCAAGCAAATCAGCTTCCTTATTGTCAAAAAATCCTTCAGGGAGACTCCCTTTCACTTGCTTGATCTCTGCCTCAGTAGTCTTGACCGATGTCTGCTTACTCTCCGTTGAGGCTTGGCTAACATTTGACTCTGTAGCACTATTGTCATGAAAATGACCTTTTGCCTTCTCCAAGTCTAATGTCTGATTTTTGGCAGAAACCCCAGGTTTTCTACCTAAATCAGAGTCTGCTAAATGTTCTGAAAGGAAAAATGTCAATGAAGCAAAAGTAAGTTAATATTAAGTGCTGCAAGTTGAGTCAAACCAAAGTTATTATCAAACATGTAGCAATGAAGTCCCAAGGTGTGATAAAGCACCAACTGTATATCCCCAGTACAAATAATGAAAGATGAGAATAATATTACTACTTTTAGACCCAAAGGACCCTGTCACTGCGATCAATAAAATCCGAAAATCCCATGGCTTTTACTATTTATCAATATATAGAATTCAAGAAAAAGCACCAAAAGTTGTTCAATCCATTTCCAAGCAGGGTACACCCAACTGTAGATTATAATCATTTTTGCAGCGCATCTACAATCTTCTCAAAGCCCAAGCACATGAATTCATGCCTTACTCTTAACAGTTAAGAAATTCAATAATATGTAAAGAAAATTACAAAGAAAGTGAAGGATAAAGATACTCCATAAAGAAAAAGGAAATAAACCAATGAACTCCAAAAAACTTACAAAAAAAAAAAAAAAAAAAAAAAAAAACACAAAAAAAATAAAAAAAAAAAAAAAAAAAAAAAATCAAAACTTTATGAGGAACCACTTTTGAACAAGCATCAGCCTAGGCTACAAACATGTAATATGTCATCAGTTATAGTTCTATTCAGCACCTCAAATTGAATAAAACTTAGACCATAGAGAGACCTTTGAGCATTCAGAAGGGATTTTCAACAGAGAAATTAGTCTTATATAAAAAAAAAATGAAATTCTGAAAAGGATTTTCACAAAAACTTCCTAGAAGGATCAAGGGACCAAAATCCTCGTGTAAATAAGAAAATGAAAATTGTGAATAAGACCCATAAAGGGACACTAGTTCAGAAAATTTCTATCATTCAAGTTAAACTAGTCATGGGAATTCATGAAAACAAATCTTACTCATAAAATTATGAATTGCTATTATTAAAATATCAAATGGACAAGCCGGCCATTATATTAATAAAGTGGCATACAAATATGCAAATAAAAATAAAAATTATTATCACTGCCTGTGATATGTAATTGCAACTCTTCTTATGAAAATGTACAAGAGTACAAATATGTATTTCCATTTCTAAACCAAATTCTTACCAGATCTTGCTTTTCCTGAATCACTGTTATCAAAAAAACCAGGTGGAAGCACTGACGACGATTGAGGTTTAGACACTTCCCTTGAATCTTCTGGAAGTTTTGATTGTGAGCCCAAAGGACGGTCCGGTTTAGCCTTGGGAATATTGGTATCAGAAACAGGCTTTGCATTATTTTGTTGAGTTAATCCAGCTGCATTAGCTTTCAGATTACTTATTGCCTGCCCAAAATAATCATAGTTTTTAAGCTAAGTTCATTTTGGAATGAGGGTGGGGGTAAGAGAGGTTGTGAAATACAAAGGGAAACAAACCTTAAAAAGTCTCCAGAAAATGATAAAAATAAGAATAGCAAAACCATGACCGGATGGAATTTTGACTTGAAAGAAATAACACTAAGAGATGTTTAAACGTTTACATGCCTGTACTTAGTTATAGAGTTATCAATCCCATATAGCAGCACATGGCGGCCAGCTCTAAGAATAGCGAGACAGTGTGTTAGTGTAATACTCTGTTTGACATGTATTGGGGTCAGTTACTGTTGTTTCATTTAGACAGTTGTTTTCTGTTACAGCAGTGGTATTGATTTGGTTAGCATAACTGTTGTTAGACAGTTACAATGAACTTGTAATTGAGATCTGTATATAACCTTATGTTAACAGAATCTTAGATTTATCTTTGTACCTTTTACTCCTTTCATAATAATAAATCAGTGTATCAGTTTTCTAACATGGTATCCAGTGCACCCAGATACTTTTGGTTAGTGTAGCTGTTCGGTTAGACAGTAACAACTAACTTATAACTGAGCTCTGTATATAGTCTTATGTTATCTTGTATCTTTTTCTCCTCTCATAATAAATCAGTGTATCTTATACATTATAAAGTATAATACAAACTAAAAAATGAAAGATGATGTAGAAAAAGAACAGAACACTTGAGATAAATTAGTAGAACGTAATCTGAGAAGTATGCAGAAAGAACCAAGAACGGACTAGAGACCAAACCAGTACTAACTTTTCAAAAAAAAAAAAAATTCCAGAAAAAATGGTAGAAACAGAGGTAACTGTTTGTGTGGGTGATCAAGGAAGAAATGTTTCAAATCTTATTATTATGTTTCTGAAGCCAAACATGCAGCAGAAAATGAGGGAGATGTCACAGTTATACCCCATAAAAACTTAAGACCTAAACAAAATTATTTAAGGGGCAAAATGGCTTTTTAAATTTTAAGTGTATATCTTGGTTCCACACTATTACAGCATGCAAAAAAGCTTCTATTATTGCTGCTTTTGAGAACTGCTCTTCTACTCGAATCCCATAGGAGCTCTGGGCTGCTCTGTGATTCTACTATAGAGTGTTATTCGCTACTGTGAACACATACACACCAAGAATAGGATTGTAAAGATCATTACCTCACGATGCTTACGAGAAACTTGGTGTGCATCCCATAAAGACTCAGACTTCAGAACAACATCACAAACCCGGCAAACAGGTTGATCAAATTCATTATACCTGAGTGTATATGCACAGAAACCGTCAAATAATAACAGGTATAATTTAAATAAATCATCTTGATAATGTTTAATTTTATGCTGAGCCAGGAAGAGGCATGTCTTAACATATCGGATGCAACTCAAAGTAGGAGTAAATATGGATATTGTACACATTGCTGCAAATTCAGATATAGATGCTATGTAATTAGCGAAAATTAAACAATTAAATAAAAAGGAATAACTCAATTTATAAGCAGAAGGTATTTAAAAACTAAAGTGTCATATTTTTTAGAAGAATAATAAATAAAACCATGAAGGGTGAATTTATAAACTGAATAACTGATGCCGTACAACATATAACGTATAACAAATCGAAAAATCCATATGCAAATTTGTGAAGGGTAAAATAAATTGATGTTTGGGAATGGAAAAAAGTACATAATGGGCACCAAGTACCAACCTCACAAGGGGAGATTCTATACGCTTTTCCTTCTTCTGGGCATTCAATTTAGCACGAAACAAAGCCTTTTTCTTGGCTTGTGCATCCATATTCCAGTTGATTGGAAAAGCAGTGTGTATAGGAAAAAAATTGACAAAAGGAACAAACTTTCCCTGAAACCTCACACCCAAAACATAGTTGAATCAGTAATCTTCCATTACCTCGAAAATAAAATAATATATAAATAACAAGAGTTTTGACAGCTGAACCCAGCACTTTTGTTCCCCAATAGCTTTGCTTTTGGTGAAAACTTATAATTATAGCACCATAAACAACAAAATTAAAACTAACTGAGAAGGTAAGCGAAGTATCCCATAACATTAATGACACAGTAAGAAAGCAACCTCACAAAGGCCCAAAGTGAGATAAAAATACACTAGTCGTTTGATCTGCAGGAGTCACAGCGATTGATTCAAGTACAGGCAGCAATCATTCATTAGGCAATGCAAAGCAAAGCCTATGTACAATGATTAAGTCACAAAAGTAACCCTCTTGAACCATAATATGATTAGGTCAAAAATGCAGTCAAAGCGTATCTACTGAAATTTTAAATAACATTCTAACTACTAAGAAAATAAAAAATTGCACATAAGTTCAGATGGTGTCCATCAAGACAGGTAACCTTGAGAGAGACACAGTCCCTAGTCTCAACTTCATAAATCACCCGACCATGCTAACAGACACTGCACATAATTTTTTCACACACGATAACAAATTTCATGTTCACACATACAGAGACTATTATAAAGCCGTACCTAGTGCTCCACACCAACCACAGAAATCTCAGCACATTAAGATGAAACAAGAGCTGATTCCACTTCTGCTCTGACAATTTTGATGCCCACAGCATATAACACAACTTATCAGAATTAAACATCAAATAGAATACATAAAAACATGACTTAGCATTTTGCAAAGGTAGGAATAAACTCTAATTGAAACCCTAAGCAGCGTACAATAGGGATAGCCACAAACCAGAAATTAAAAAACAAATCATGAAAACAACAAAAAGGGAAATTTCAACCTCAAATTTGCTTCATCCCCATTCCTCTTCTACCGCCTCACCATTTCGGTCGGGGTTGTTCGCGTATTCTAGTGGTTCGCGCAGCGTCGCCGCCGGAGGCTCTTGGTGGTTCGCCAGAAGGAGTTTGTGGAATTGCTAAAGGTACAAATTTGTGCGCGTGATTAATAAAAACAATGTTTTACTCTTCAACAGAAAATTTAAATCGTCATTTATACTATATGCTAAAAAACCAAATAAAAATAATATATGTCAATTGCTAACTCACATGGCAAATTTAGGTCTAGCAGTTTCTTTTTTTTTTTTCAATATTTGTAGTGATTATTGAGTGTAATTCTTCAATTTCTTTTCAATGTAATTCTCATTTGTTAAAAAAAAGGTTCAATGAAATTTTTTCTCTCCGTTAAATTGATCTTGACACCTTTTAGAAGTTACTGACATATCTAATGATGTATTCATTTTGTAAGAGGGAAATGTTTGTTTTATAATAGAAAAGAGATGTATTCATTCTTTTCCACATCTAATTTCGTCGTAAATAAAATTTATTTATAAAATAATAAAAAAATATGATTAATATTTTAAAAAATATCCAACTTTTTTTAAAAAAAATAAAAACAAGTTTTGAATAAATATTTCTTTTAATGAAAATAAAAAATAATTAGTTAAACTTTTATGATTTTTTTTATGTATTTAAAAATATATAAAAATTATAGTTTGAGTTTAATCTTTAGATATATTAAAATTTAAATTAAAATAAGAAAATAGAGTGATTTGAAAATTAAAAAATTATCGGTTAGTTTTTTTATTACTTTTTACTAGGTTATTTAATTTTTGAAAAAAAAAATATTTAAGCCCAATTCATTAGGTTTTACATAAAGATAAAAAATGAGTTTTTCTCTTTGTTCCCATTTTCAGTTTGCCTCACTCCTTCACTTGGGTCAACGGGTCGATATTTTATTTGTACATTTTCCTTTTTCTTTGCATACTGCATTATTTTATTTGGACTAGTCAGATAAGTTTGTTGTTTACACTCCTCAATTTTGTGTGTACGCCCATTTTAGTTAAAATAAAACTTTTTGTATCTCATTTTTCTCACTACACCTATTCTTTCACGTTTTTTTTCTCTCAAATGTCCCTCATTCATATTCACCCACACACTCACAATTTTCTCTCACATACTTGTGCTCTTCACTGAGATACTTGAGCTTTTCACTCATTCTTCTCACAATCCACTCAATCATTTTGGACAACAAAAGACAAAAAGAATATCCCTTCCATTCTCATACTCTCAAGTATATAACACACTTTCATCTTGCTTTGCAGCAACCACACACCTGTAAAGTTGCAACACTCCCTCTTCCCTAACTTACTTTGCACCTCACCTTGGACACACCAACTTTACACCTCACCTCACTCACTTTGCACCTCACTCTCACTGCAATGTATATGTAAAAATCACATTCATTCTTCACCCACGGTCCTCACTCTCATTCCACTCAACACACACAAAAGACACTCACATAACCCATACAGAAACCAAAATTTCAGTCCCTCCTTCCACAATCCAGAAACCAAACACCAAAACAGTCACACAGAACTTATTCACAACAGTTACCCTAATCCCCATCGTCAACCTTCGTGAGCTAGACTCCCTTTGTCGTCCACTAGATTAATACCACATGTCCTCGTCAAAATCGTGTCATCCCCAACTCACGTTTTTGTCCTTCGCCACCGCTATCCTTTGCATCTTCTTCCTCTCCTCCACCACTGCAACTTCACCAAAGTCGTCGTTGGTGATCGCTAGAGTTTTATGCACCTTCGCTGACATCACCAACACATCCAACGCCACCACGCATCACCAAGCCATCGTCGTCACCGCCTTTTGCCTCTTTGCTGCATTGTCCTTCTCTACCATTGTCGCCTCACCAAAGCTACTAGTGACCGCTACGTGCTTTCCGCACCTCTGTTAACCTCTCAACACCTCTGACCCCACCACACATCATCAGGTTGTCATTGCCACCCTTTGCCTCTTCACCACATTCTCTTTCTCCATTATTGTTGTCGCTTCACCAAAGTCATCGTCGGTGACCGCTACGAGCTTCCCACACCTCCTTCGACATCACCAACACCTTTGACGCCACCACGCATCACCAAGCCGTCGTCGTCATGACCCCGATTGCGATAGATGGAAACTGCACTGAGGATGTTGTCAAAGAGTTAGGCTGAATTAATTAAATGAGCAAAAATAAGTCGAGTTTTCTAAATGCTTATTTTTTGCCTTCTTTTGTTTCTATGTTTGTTTACTTTCCTACTTTTATGATTATTTTTGAAATATTGAACCTTAGGATATAAGACATGTTATATGTGCTGAGAAACTTTTTTAGTTGTTTTGCAAGTGGGTTTGAATATGTATTACTCTCCCTTCACACACACTATTGCTATTGCATATCATGAGTGGGGACCTATACCCGGGTATGAGAAAACTTAGAATTAGAAGGGGTTGTGTAATAATGTTAATGGGGATGTACTTCCTCTTTTGGATATTGTAAGAACCCCAGTTAGCTTTTGTTCTCTTCATTTGTATGTCCACTGCAAAAATTTCAAATTTGTTTGTCACCCATTTCAGTGTTATTAAATTCATGGTATGTTGATTTAGGAGGAAAAGATGATGAAAAATAAAAGGAGCGCAAAAAGTGATCACATGATTGAATTGGTTGCAGAAATTTATAATGATGCTCCAGACCCTTGAAACAACCCAAGCTAGTTAACTAAGCGGAAATTAACGTGAGTGTTCCTTATGTGAAACAAGCGCTCGCGCAACATTCATCCCAACCCCTAAACGCACAACTCCCTTCACTAAGCGTGAACAAAGGCACAAGTTCGTATTTACCGAATCACTAAGCGTGAATGGTCCAGTGAAAACAGTGGGTGCACAGAATCGTAAACTGTATTCCAGCCCCAAAAACGAAAATAGAGAAAGTTATAAAAACGTAAAAAAAATATACAGTCTTAGTTCCAGCCGCCACCCCTTACACGTCTCTCTACCTTAATAAGCTAGGGCAACCTTTTTTAACCCTAATGGGCCCAAGTCCCCTTACAAGTCTGGCCCAACATCAAAAAGAAATAAAAGAAAAGGAAAAATATGACATGGAGGCAGTGGTGACATGGTAAAAGACGTGACAACTCTCTTCAATTCCAGAAATTAATTCCAAGCTCAGTGAAATAACAAAGTTGCCCTGAAAACAATAATAAAATTAAGTCAAGAAATCCGAATTAATTAAAAAATCTGAATTAATTAAAAATTACATATTTCTGGTAAATGAAACCCATATAGTAAACCTGAGGAAATGATAGACAGTTAAGCACAAATCACTAATTAAAATGGGTAAAACAAGTAAATATGGAAAAATAATGACTCATCAATGGTTTATAGCCCTTTACAAAGCAATGGTCTAAACTCCCTTTTCCTTTTCTTTCAAATGGTGACCCTTCCCTTGATAATGATCCAGACACATGATTTTCTTTCACTTTCTCAGCATCTCATTTTTTAGTTTTTGTGAAACCCAAACAAAATTAGTATTTTCATCTTTACTTGTCTTTTAGTTTGATAATATGAAAATTCAACAATTTGAATTATTCAGTAAAGATAAAGTAAAAAGGAGTAGCTGTCAACACCTAATTTTGTCCAAGTAAATAAAGTTTATTTCTAAAAATATGAAAAATATTTAATTAATATTTTAAAAATACTTTTCAAATATGTTTAATTACTTTTTTAAAAAGTGGAAAGTTATAAAGAAAAGGTTTTTAAATAATATTTTAATATATATATATATATATATGTAATATTTTTATTTTTAATGAAAATGAAAATCAAAATAATTAGTTAGACCTTAAATTTTACATTAAAATTTAAATTAAAATAAGAAAATAGAATGACTACGAAATAAAAAAAAATATTTCACTTTTCTTTAAGTAGTTAGTTTAGGTTTGTATTGTTTTTTATTATGTTATTTCATTTTCATAAAATAAAAAAAACTGGTTTAGGCCCAATCCATTAGGTTGTACATAAAAATAAATAATGAGTTTTGCTAATTGTACTCAACTCTTTTGTTCTTTGCGTACCCCACTCCTTTACTTGGCCAACAGACCAATATTCTGTTTACGCGCACCCTATTATTTTATTTGTGATAGCAGGGAAAATTTACTCTTAGCAACCCCTCAACAATTATGCGCACCCGTTCTTTCTTGAGCTAAAAAAAAACTCTTTGCATCCCCCATTTTTCTCACTGCACCTACTCTCTCACATTTTTTCTTCCTCTCTCACGTCCCTCATTCACATTCACCCACACACTCACAATTTTCTCACATACTCGTGCTCTTCACTCACAGACTCACGCTCTTCACTCATTCCTCTGGCAATCCACTCACTCATTTTGGGCGACAAAAGACAAAAAATAATATCCATGTCATTCTCACACACATTCTCACGTACATAACACAGTGCGATCTTGCTTTGTAGCAACCACACACCTACAAAGTTACAACACTCCCTCCACATATATGTAAAAACGGCATTCATTCTTCACCCACGGTCCTCACTCTCATTCCACTCAACACACACAAAAGACACTCATAGAGCTCATCTAGCAACCAAAAGTTCAATCCCTCTTCCATAATCCAGAAGGTTGGATGCATAATACATGGACTTTTTTTAAGCTATATGGTTAAGCTTATTAGGTGTACTAATATGGGTTGAGTTAGGAAGACACTATAATAAAACTTGGGAGGTTTAGGTTGGTAAGGTATATGAATGAGATTATTAATCTTATTTCTTATGCGTAATGTATAGAGAGTACACTAAAGCTTTGTAGTAAAGGATGGATATAAGTAGCCTAAGTTAGAAAGGAAGATGGAAGAGGAGGCACACAGAGTAGATAAATATAAGACAAGTCACACAATAAATAATAGAAAAATCTTTAATGCAAAAGAAGATGAAGCAGTGGGGTGATGACCTGTGAACATCGTGCATGTTACATCTGGAGGAAATGCAGGGACGAAGACACAATAACTAATGAGTTTGAGTTTGATTAACTAAAGTTGGCCAACTGTCTAGCTCAAAATCATGGGCTAAAAAATTAAGTATTAAGTTATGAGATTTGATGATATACTTTTATCATTAATGAACATTGATTTTCGATAAACAAAAATATAATGTGAAGAGTTGGTGGAAGTTTCTCATATTAAGTTAAAAGTGAGTGTTAATAATAGTTAATAAAATATCATCCTATCATTGGAAGTTATGGTTAGATTGTTAGGAAAACTAGGTATTATGACATGTGTTAGTCTCTGAATCTAAATTTAATACTACCTTTTCATAAATAGTTTGTATACATACATATACATATATAATGTTGTGTTGATGACTTTTGTGTTAAATTATTAGAGGATCCAATAATATTAAACAATCTGAATAGTGTATTAGAAGGTCTAAAAGTCTTTTTAAATAATTTAATTATCTAGTAAAAGTTTTAATGATAACAAATATTTCAAGTATATGTTAGGATTTGATGATAATATATACAGTTATTTAAGCATCAAGAACATGTGTACCAAACGATGTTTTGAAACACTAGACGATTTAAGGATTAGACAAATAAAGTCAATCTTGCTAGGAGTACAAGCTTTCTTGACAACTGAGAGCTTGAGATAGACAAGTGTTTATTCATCTTGAACATAGTGCCTTAGACTACCTCAATAGTACATTAGATCAAAACTGGTATTCTCTTTGCCACTAGATGGTCAAGCCTATCTAGATAAAATCTTTCCACACTTTATTTGATTTGTTTTCAATAAATTAATTTCGTATAAACCTTTAATTAAATTATCTTGAAACAAAATCAAAGGATTAATGAGACTTAGAATTGAGAATAAGAAGGTAACTCTATAAAATGAAAATGAAATTAAAGATTTACTGTAGCTAATTGTTTCCAAAATTAATTGCACATCAATCACAGAAATTTGTTCCAATAATCAATTTGTTTTTACAGAAAAAGGGTTTTGGAATTTTTTTTTTAAATTTATAGTTTAGGGTTCCTGCAATGTTGCATTAATATATTTTTGGGTGAAATTTGGAAAATGCTTTTAATTGCTTAATTGAATGATTGAATATCAAATTAAAGTGATTATAATATCTAATCAAAGTTTAATGGCTTGATTGTATATAGGCATTATTTTCAATTTAGTTTTCTCTGAGATGCATTCCTAACGTCTTAAATTATATGAAATTAGAAATCTTTTGAAGTTACGTTGATAGGTCTTATCTTCTTAATTGCTTTCAAATTTTGAATTGATTTTATAAGTGATAACACTTTTTTTTTTCATTAAATGATTAAATGACAAGTACATCAATCAAATATAATAATTAATAAATATATTTTTCTCTCACAAGTGAATTGTGCAATAAATGACAATAAATACAACTAACAACAAATTTAGACTATAACTTTAAAATATATTTTTTGTATTTTTAGGAGCACTTGGAATGTACAAAAATAATGAAGAGGATATACAATACAATTGTTAGGCTTAAACTTAATCAATCTCACTCTTATGCATAAAAACAATTACCTTCTTTCCAAACAAATGGCAATTTCAACCCACAATAATTTTCCCTAATTCCTTAGTTGAATGAGTCTAAGCTTATCTATTAAGCCTCAAACTCTTTAATCAATTATATAAATAAAACTTACAATCATCACAAAGGTCTTAAGACAACAAATGAATCATACTCTATTTCTAGACACAAGCTTTTATTTGATATTTCGATTCAACTTCAGATTACAAATGATATTTTACAATACAACAAACAATGAGCATAGAAAAAAAATACTAACATTACAAGGAAGGACATATATATAAATCCAATATTTGATTACATGAGAATTCAATTGATTACATTAAACCCTAATAAGACGAGAAAAATGAACAATAGAGGAAGATAGATATATAAAGAAGAGAAAATGGAACCCTCCAAACTCTAGCCATCATTCGGAGGCTACAATTTTCTAACTCACAAGCGGAGTCTGACTCCCAGATGGAGTGGAGGAGTGCCTCGAGAATGCCCAACCCTAATGTAGAGATCTCTTTAAATATACAAAATTTCTAGGTCAATGACTTCCAAGCGAGACCTAGCTAAAGTGGCACCGAGTACAACTTCAAATCCACGTAGCCTTTTGGCCCACTAGTGTCCTACCCAACTAAAGTGGTGTCTTGTGTGACTTAATCTGCATTCAAATTAATCTTCATTACTCCTTCGTGGGATCCAATCTTGCTCATCTTTATCCAATGCTTCCTGTTCAATTATTTGACAAAATAAATGGAATTTAGATAAAATTTTGATTAAAAACTCAAGTGACCAATTATTTATAACAAAAATCAAATTATTAATAAAAAAAGATAAAGTTAGGGATTTAGCAAGTTCCAAGCTTAGAAAGATTTGATTTCAATAGAAAACAAGCCAAAAAATATAATAAAAATAAATATTATCAATAAGCTCAGAGGATGATTTGTTTCTAAATCAATGTGCTCAAAACATCTTTGCTCATTCTCTAATCTGCGCTGTTATAGAATTTTTTTTTTAAATGCAATGTTCTTCTTTAAATCAGTAATGAAAGGCTTTTAAAATTGATTTTAAATTATCTATGCTTTCAATTCGAGATATTATGATTACATTTGAATTGTAAATTAAGCTTTTATTGTGTAGAGTTGTTCTTTCCTTATAGAGCGTCTAAAGGAAGAAGATGATGTTGATCTTCTTGATGTATATATTCATTATATCTCAAGTTGATTTGAATTTAAATTAACATGTTTTGAAATTAATTAAAGATCAATTTTAGAGGTTTAATGACTGTGAATTCTATTTAGAATAACTCAGTAAGGCATAAAATTAGATTTTAGTCTAGCACATCAACGTTCATCTTTTATTGTTATAGAAATTGTTCAAATCTCCAATGTGCTGATGGATCTTATTTGAGATTAATTTGAGATTTTCAATTTAATTTATCCTTTTGAACATATTTGATGAGGAAAATACCAAAAACCTATTAAAGTATACAAGTACCTATCATGTGGAATAACATAAAAATCTAGTAAGATATTATTATAAATTTTGCAAGATGGACTGTGGGAGATGACACAAAAATTCACTTTTAAAATCATGTTTGGTGCCTGAATCAACAATTATCTATGATTTTGAAGTTGCCTCAGGGTTTTGCATTGACCTACAATTTGTTGTCATTGATGCTTGGAACACGTAATGACAAACGCTTAATTGAATTTTAGAGAAAATTTCTTATCTACAAACTAAATCAGATAATATTTTCATTTCATATAAACAAGATGAAGTGATTTAGACACGAGTGGATAATGGCATCTTGAATCAGAAGTGCGCTAAATTTCATATCAAAGGCAAACAACAACAATTTTTGGTTTCTTAGGCTAAATGGATTTGAAATGCTTGTATTCCTCCTTATCCTTGGTGGTTTTGAAGTTGTTTTATAATAGACTTCCTCTTAGTGATAACTTTTAGAAGAATGACATCTCCATGTGTTTTGTTTATTGTCTTTGTCGTTCTAATGTTGAAAATTTATAACATGTATTTTTCAATTATCAATCAAGTTGTGCAATTTGTCTGTTTATGGATGCAAGATTTATTCAATTACACAATTAATGTCTCTTATGTTGTTGATGCTCTCACTAAGTATTTTTTTTTCTCTAGTAGTTCTCAATTTCAGAATGCACAATTTATTATTTTTGTTCAAATATTGTGATTTGACACATGAGGAATGCTCAAATATTTGATAAACCAATTTATTTTATCTCTATGAAAACTCTAATTGTTGGTGGTGATTTTGTAGGAAATAGATCTAAAAGAGTGGAATAATAAAGTTAAAGAATTTATGATTTTTCAACACTTTAACATCCGAAGTTATGCTAAGAAAGTTCCCTGTCCTTTGAAAAACTCTTGAAGTTAGTATTTTCAAGTGCAATATTGGTGGTGTCGCATGTAAAAATTCTCAACTTGTAAGTTATGGTAGAATATTTAGATGTAGTCAAGGCGGACATCTTGATTATTTCATTTCGTATATTTGGATCATGTCTAAAAATAAATTACATAATTTTATAATTAAAAAATATAATATTTATATTTTATTTTAATAAGTAAAAATATATTATAAATAAAATATAGCTAAATAGTACATTTATATATATATATATATATATATATATATATATATATATATATATGCTGTTAATTAACTTAAAAAATATAATAGAAATAGAAAATGAGATTCGATTCAATTTATATTTATAATAAAAATAAAACTATTATTAGAAGAAAATGATATTAATTTTAAAAAGTTTTAATCAATGTTTTATCAGTTTTCAATTATCATATTATTTTAAGTTTAGAATTTATACTATTAGTTTGAACACAGCAAAAATTTGATATATTGTTCCTAAACAAGTCAATCGAATTCTAATGAAAATAATTATTATAAAATTCAAAATTTATTACATGCATATATCTATAACTAGACGATAGTATTAAATCTTTTACACTATCAATTACTTTAGTTAAACTCTCATATTTAACTTTGGTCAGTTGATATTTTAACTATATAAACTACAATTGAACCAGAATAAAGAAAGAACAGGGAAAGGCCTTACTTCATTTGCTTATTTTTTTTTCTAATCATCCATGTGCTGTGTGAAGATTTTAATTTAGAAAAAAAAAACATTAATTTTCAATTGACTTTGACATTTTGAATACAAACCACAACTTGTCAAATAACATATTGTAATTATTTAGTTCTATGAATCCACTGTTTAACATGAGTTATTTTGTTAAGTGTTTGCGTGAGCTTGTCTATATACACTTCTAAAAGAATAAAAAGTAAATAATAAATTTTCTTTCATATAAACTAAAACTAACTTAACTTATAAGCTACTCTATGAAAATGAACTCATTTGACATTTTAAAATTAGATTTTTAACTTATATATAAACTAATTTTAATTTTAAAAACTTAATTATTTAACTTTTCTTTTCTTTTTTAGAAAGTGTGGTCAAACGTACTGTAGATTTTGAAAAGAAAAACACCTTAATTCAATATTTGTCATACTTCAGTTTTATCAACCATGAATAGTGATGCTTTGAAAAATATGTGAAATTGAAAATCGAGTTCCATGTTAAACTATGGGGCTTAAAGATAAAATTAGAAGCATATTAAAAGTGAAGACAATAGTTTTGAACCAAAAATAACTAAATAGGTGAACATCATCAATGTTATGTTTTTATTATACATGTTTACATTAGAAGTTTTATTTTCTATAGCCTATTATGTTATTACCATTTTATTCTTTCTCAGATAAAATAAACACATATTATCCTTTTAAAAATTTTGAAAAGTCTTGTATTAAATTTAAAATTATAACGTTTCTTACAAAACGTAATCTCTCAAGATGAAAACTTTTAATAGATTATTTGTGAAGTGAAACTACTCTCTAACTATGTATTATATATAAACTATTGTCTAATTATATATAAACTACTCTCTTTTAATAGATTTTTTTTTTCCCTCACCATCATCACCCTGCATGCGCACATAACTTTTCCTTATATCATTTTCTTGATATGTTCTAACACTATTATTACCTTTGCATGGACGTCACCTTTTCACCACCATTATCATCTTCCTCACCTACATCACCCTATTTAATTCTCATAGTACTACTTCATCCTCTATCCCCATTATTGATCAATTGTTCCTCACCTATAAAATTTCACAAAAATATGAATCTAAAAATTGTTAAGAATTATATAATTAAGTAGTTCCAAAGCATGTACTTCATCATTGAACTCCTTAAACTCATCTTCTAGCTTAGGATAATTTATTTCCACCAAAGCCTAAATTCATTGTATTGCTACCTAAAATCCTTCAGAATCCTTATTTCCAAGACAGATGATTCAATATTATCACAATTGCATAATTTATCAACATTTGTGTCCTTAGATATTAAATATGGTTCTCCACTAAAAGTTCTTTAAGATACATTGTAATGGAAAAGACATTATACAAACAAAATATATATATATATATATATATATATATATATATAAATCGTTAATATTTAATTATTTATAATTATTAAAAAGTCTACAATGAAAAATCTTAATTAAATCACAAATTTGTTTAAATAATATCAATTTTCTTATAATAGAAGACAGGAACAGGTGGAGCAAGTCAAAATTGAATTGTGACATTCTTTTAAATAAAAATAATAATATTCAAATTATTGATTACAACTTTTAATTTAGTAATAAAATACCTTAATCAATTGTAGTGTGATCCACCAAACTTTCACTATAAGATAATTGATGTCACCTCAAACAATTAAAATTTCTTAATTAAAAAATTCTTATTCAACATATAAAATAACACAAACTCATAAAAATTATTAGATTTGAAATACATTTACTATCCAAATCCTAACTCAAAATGGAGAACACAAAAATTATAATATAAAAACAACAAATGAGACACAAAATCTAACAATTAATAAAGTTAATTTGTTTCTTCAAATAATATTTGACGAATACAAAAATAAATAAATAATATATTTTAATTAATTTTTATGTAGCAAAGTCACTGTGTATATTAATACACTAATACACATACATTAACATAACTCTCAACATAACTGAAAAAAACCAATAATAACAAAGTTCAACTTACTATATTAAAACAATTTTTTTCTTACTTTACTAAACAAAATTCCCAATAATTAGAGCAATAACTTGCTATTTAGTTTGAATAAATGTTTTTCTTGTTATTATGACAAGGACCAATAGACCCATTATCCTCCATTCTTAGAATATTGAGAAGACAAAAAGTTTATAATAGATATCACCTCCACCTTTGTGCAAGACCACCATCATTGAATTCATGAATTATGCATTTTAACCTTCTTTTTCCCATGTTTTTCTTTTACATCTTCATATTTTCTATCATCACATTCGACCCTTCGAACATTCAATTTCAAGTTCATCAGACTTGGTTCATTGGCTGGCGGTGGTGTTATTTTTCTGAAATGTGCACAGTCCCTAAAATCATGAAAAATATCCTCTTAATACTCGAAATTATATTTTATATTGTTTAGGAAAATGAAACTGTTATTATATACCAACTTCCTGCTGCATGTCCCTTAAAATATTTGCTTGTTCTTAAACAAATATGAAATATATTTTTTTAGCAAAGGGGAAGTATTCACATTCATGATAGCAGTGAAGTGATTGATATGTTTTGGTTGAATGATAGATGTCCAAGACTTCATTACCTCAACCCATTTGATAGAGAGAAAACCAAATTCAAAGGGCTCACAAAAATTGTTCCTATTAACTTTTGCTTTACTTCTTTTCTCTATCTCTCCACCTTTTTTCAAGCTTTTTTCAAGCAATCTATGGAATGTTATATCATTTCTCCATGATTGTGAAGCCATGACATGATGTTTAAACAACGAATAAAAATAAGTGAACAAGTCATTTAAAAAATATTTAGTTCATCCGTTACTTTATTCTTAATGCACTATTTTTTTATTTTTATTTATTAAATAATCTATTCTTATTTTTATTTACTTAAATAATCCGTTATATACAAAACCCATTTCTTACCTTAGTTTATCAATTTCTTTAGTTTTACTGGAATAAACTATTAGTTCCTAAATTATTTTTTAGAGTAATCTGGGTTTCCACCTTTTAATTTTTATTTTTAGTAATTTTTAGAAAAAACAACTATTTTCTATAATTTTAATATCGATGAATCTAATGATAGAAATCCATGTGTAGAAATTCAAATCATTCTAAGAAAAAGTAAAAAAATAAAAAATAAATTGAAGAATCAACAATATGTTTTTTTTTATTATTAAATTTTAAAAATTTGATAAAGTAAGATAAGAAATCACATTGTAAATAACCGATTTCTCTTCTCTAAATTTTATATGGTATTTTTAAGTAAATAAAAATAGAATAGGTTAAAACAGTATATTAAAAGAAAAGTCCTTGTTTACTTTAAAAAGTATGTTTTTATTTTTATTTTCTAGCTTTTACATTTAATATTAAAGTTATATAAAAAGTACACTCTTGACTAGTTTAGAAAAAACGAGGAATTATTCCTCTTACCTCCTTTAACAAGCTAATTTCCATAAATTCATTATAGTATTTCTTAATTTATTATGAAAACTTTGAATACCACACAAAATCTGATAAACAAAGTAGTACTATTTTTTTATTTATTTATCATTAATAATAATGGATCAAAAACTAGAAAAAATAAGCTTTTGTAGTGAATATATTCCACTACTAAAATCTTGTTTCCATTAAACTAGAAATTGAAAATGGTGTCAACTCTAGTTACGCCACCAAAAAACATTGCCGTCAGATATCTCTAATCCCAACACTAATGATGCTCTTTGAGACCACTGCCTTAACACAACTTCCTCAACTTTTGCTCACTAAAGTCAATTTTCTTGTCTGCTTCCACCTGTTCCTCAGCAAACTCAAACACAACCACAACCCAACAACCACCTGAACAACCCTCTGCATCTTTCTCTCTCTTCACCATCACCAACACCAAGAAGAAGAAGAAGAAGAAAAACCAACAAATAAAGAAAAAAGAACAAGAAGAGAAAGAAAGATTGGATTTTTATTCTGACTTCGATGGACCCCAAGTTCATCGGAAAGCCGCCGCCCACGGTGGACCTCGACCGGATGCCGGAGCGTGGGTCCCACCACCGCCGCTCCCACTCCGACACATCGTTCCGCTTCGCCGCGAACTTCGACGACCTGCTTCTCTTCGACGCCTCCGACCTTGACATATCCACGCTCCCCTCGCCGCTCCCTCTGCCTTCGCCGGGGGCCTCCGGCGCGGTCCCGATAGCGGTGGACTCCGACGAGTCCGGCGGAAGGCCGAGGCCGGCCGGGGCACCCGCCGGGGGGCACCTGAGGAGCCTGTCGGTGGGCTCCGATTTCTTTGACGGGTTCGGGTTCGGCGGCAGCGAGGAGAGGGGCGGCGGAGAGAAGGGTGGCGGCGAGCGGAGGGTGGGGCACCACCGGCACAGCAACTCCATGGACGGGTCCTCGACGACGTCGTTTGAGGCGGACTCGGCGATGATGATAGATGGCGTGAAGAAAGCCATGGCTCCTGATAAACTCGCTGAACTCGCTCTTATTGATCCCAAGAGAGCTAAGAGGTTCTTTTTCTTTTTCATTTTTGTGTTCTTGGTGTTTTTGTAGTAATAAATTTAAGTGCAATTTATTTATTTTTGTTTTTGAAGCCTTCTTCTTGTCACAATCTTGATTTCATTTTTTCAGTATGTATTTCCTTTAATTGATAGTTTTACGTAAGTTGTTTTTGCTGAAAACAATATGGTTACAAATTATATGAAGTTTTGTTGTTTTTGGGGTGTTGCAAGAAGTGTCACTAAATCCTGCACGGATAGTCTTATTTGAAAGATTGAAACTTGTGGACACATGGGGTCCTACTAGAGAGTCAGAGGCTTGTGGTGGTTATGAAACCATGTTATTATTATTATTATAAAGGGGTGTTTGGATTGTGAGCGAACTGAGAAAGAAATCTTGGTTGGATGCAGTGATTTTGGTTTGGGATGTTTTATGTGTTTGCAGGTTTTTTATTAATAGGCTATCTGATTGATGCACTGATCTTGTCATGTTTTTGATTGACATGTTACGCACAATTTTCTGCTGGATTCTTTATCTGTTTTTTTTGTACAATAGTAAGAAAGTTTGTGTATGGATTGTGGAAAACTGATAGAAAATGATTAGTTTGATGCACTGATGGTTTGGATTTGGAATGTTGTCGGTTTGCAGGATTCTTGCTAACAGGCAATCTGCTGCTAGATCAAAGGAGAGGAAGATTCGTTACACCAGTGAATTGGAGAGGAAGGTGCAGACACTTCAGACTGAAGCAACCAACCTTTCTGCACAGCTTACCATGCTTCAGGTATGTCCTTTCTTTTTCGAGGTGGTTTTCAAGCTCTTGCTTTTGGTGATGAATAAGTATGAATTTGGTAACTTGTTCTTGTCAGTGTTTGATGGAGCCCCCCAACACACTAGCAACGATGTAGGTTTACTTTATGCTGATTTTGAGCTGTGTGGTCACAAACTCACAGCAGTTTATGGATCCCACACATTATCAAGGGCCCTTTATATCTATAAAATTGTCCTTGTTTTGACAAAAATTTAGATAAAATTACTCTCTATGTCATCCCTTGCATTTTGTTCTTATTACGGAAACATCCCTCATAGTTTTTAAAATTTCATCTGATTCCCTTACCCTACATGAAAGTCCCTGTTGACAATTATACCATACTCATCTGAACTTTTATATATCTTTTTTGTACATGGAAAGAAATCAAAATGGATGCATGCTTTAATTTTCATTTACTGTTGAACTTTGCTCTTAATACATAAATGGCTAAAATCAGAAGGATCAAATTACCAGAGAGCAGTGGATATATTGCTTGTTAGTATCTTCAAATGTCTTCTGAAAGCAGTTGCATTTTTATCTTATATTTAAGCAAAAAGTTAGTGTTTTATCAGAGGGACTAGTAAACCATTAAACCTGTGGCTTCAAGCTATATCACAAACCAATTATAGGCTTCATTTTTTTTTACTACGATAGCATAAACATGAAATGATTCTTGGTGCATACATTCCAGTCATATGAGAAGTCATAACTGATTATTCAACACTGGGGCTATACTTGTTTAAATACCTGATTTCGTGATAAACAAGGTAAGTTGAAAGTAAAGAAGAATTTGGTAATGAAACATATGCATAGCTGTTAGAAAAAGAATAAACGAATTGTGATGAAAACCTTTGTATTTCATTTAGAAAGAAGAAATTGTGTAATAAAAGTAAATTGAGGACTGCAAAACTGATAATTATGCTGTTCTGGTATCCTTTGTTTGGAAAGAGTAGTGGCAAATTTTTGTTGTAGAGTTATCCTGACAGCCACTGCAGAAATGCCATGCAATTTGGATGCATTTAAAATCTGGTATATCAGATACTTTGCAATAGAATCATGTAGTATATTACAGATTCAAAACTTAAATTGGTGCCTTTGCATTTGACTTTTGGATGATGAAAGGTCCCCTCCACTTGAACTAATCTGACTCCCCCTTTGAAGCTTAACAAAGTTTGGCTGAATTCAATCAAATTATTTTTTACCATATACCATTACTCTTAGTATTTTAGTTAAATTCAATTTTGTACACATGCCTACAAGGTAAAGTAGAAACAAGCGGCAAACTCATCAATTTCTCATATGATGCAGAGAGACACCACAGATTTGACTGCAGAGAATAAGGAACTCAAACTGCGTCTAGAGGCTTTGGAGCAAGAAGCACAGCTTAGAGAAGGTATATGCATCACTTCATATTTATTATACCTTAAAAAATGGACATGTGCTGTTCCTGTCCATCAGTTACCAAATGTGTGAAAATTGTGTCATGAATTTTTATGGCTTTATTTCAACCCCTTTATTCAAAAATTCCTTGAAACATGTCAAGATTAACACATGAATACCAACATGGCTACACTATGTATTTGCAGATCTGAATGAGGCATTGAAGGAAGAACTGCAGCGGCTGAGAGCACAGAGTACTCGTTTGGGTGCTATTGCAGGTAACCCTTCTTTTGGTGGGATATTCAACCAGCTGGCTTCCCAGTTAGCCATGCAACAGTTGAGTAATTCTGCACCCCAGCAACCACAACACCAGCCACAGGTTGGCATGCCTCCTCCTCCCTCTGGACAGAACCACCCTAACTTCATGGACTTCAATCAGCAGAAGTAGCTCACAGCAGATGTAGCAGTAAATGATTGGTTACATGCAATATTCATCACAAGTAGCATCTTGTGCACATACATGTATAACCCGGTGAGACTTGTGAAGGGTATGTTGTGCAGTTCAGTGTCCTTAGTTCTGTGTTGTTGCTGTTTAGGATAGAAGCGTTATGTGTACTTTCTGCAGTTGTAGGTTAGAAGCACAGCCTTTGAAATATGTGTTGTAGCTCTTGGTTGAATGAAGGTAACATCATATGTAGAAAGATTGGTTCATAATATACTATAGATGGTGAATGAAGGCTATATGTTAGAAGTTGAAGCAGAAAGAATCTTCTTGGTATGATGCCATGCTTTCTCTGATTCAGTTCAAAACTTTTTGTTTTTGAACCATGTTGCATGATTGAATATCAGCTTTGCTATAAAATATTCTCATAAAAAAATGTTTAGGGAAATAAATTATATAGAATACTATTTCAACTTCAAGTTTAGGAATCACTACATTAAAAAGTCAACTTTGAAGTCCAGTAGTTTTATTTTCAATTTCTCTTTGTTATCATTTTGTCTTTAAATAACACTTCCAAGTATGAAGAGAGGACTGAGATAATTGAATTCAATTTCTTAATCTTTTCAACGAGCACACAAACATATAAAATATTAGAATTAAAGGAAAATATTAAAATTTATAAATTTTCATGACTTTTAACCATGGCTCGACTTTAATGCAACTTTAGTTGAATCATTAAATATTGAATCTGTGTTTTGACTAGTTTCATCAGTGATATTGTTTTATAAACTTTACTTTTTCTTTTCCTTTTATAAACTAATTAGTGATCTTGTTTTCTTAACTTTACTTTTTCTTTCCTTTTATAAAATAATTAGTGATCTTGTTTTATAATCTTTACTTTTTCTTTTCTTTTTATAAAATAGTAAGGCTTTTTTATGATGACGGTGTAATGGAAAGGAGAAGAAAGATAGACCAGGGTAAACTTGTTTTGATGGAAAAATTTAATATATTTTTTATTTTAATAATATTATACAATTATTTACTTTATTATAATAAAAATATGTAAATGTTATTGAAAAATTAACAACATAATCACTTATTTCCATGCAAATTTTTGCTTCATAAGAAGAAAGTTTAAATCCTCGAAATTTATATTTTTGTAATGACTAATAATTTTAACGTTTTAACTTTCTCTTTTTTTTTCTTTGCTTACATACTTTTTGTCCGAAGTTTTTTATCTGCAGGTCCAAGACTAATATGACAACATTTATATCATACTTTAAATCAAATATTCACTTTCTAGATAGAATAAAATGTAATTAAGCTAAAACTAATAAAAACAATTATCTCGATCAATTTTTTTGTTATGAATATTGATTTATGCATTTTTTTTAATTTCTTTAAAAAATATTCCATCAATATCCAATTTAAATCCAACTAATTAGATTAAATTTAAAATTTAAAAATATAATTTAAAACTTAAAATGATCCATTAAAATGAACTTAGAGCTATTTAAATCAATATAATTATAAATTATATTTAAATGTTAAATTTTTTTAAGACAGCTTATATTCAACACAATCCTTCGAGATTCAAAATGACTCACTCGTTTTATATCATTACACTATCAACAAAAATTATTATAGAAAAAAAAGGAGTTTTTTTTTTCTCTCTCCTAACATGTGTAAGGTCCATTTTTTTTTTCCTTATTTAGTTACTTTTGTATTATTATGATTAGATGACTTACTTTCTTTTTCTAACTTGTAAAAACAATAGAGGTAATGTAAAATTTATATTTGTTTATCAAATAAATCTATCATTTGAAAATATCAAATCTGATAAAATATATTATTATTGAATGTTAGGAAAATTTGTAACGATGATCACTGAATAAAACAATTATAATAATTTTAAAATTTGAATAATAAAATATATATTGATTGTAGTAAATAATATTTGTGTAATATAAAGCGATTATAATAATTTTAGATTCAAGACAAGTTCAAAATTTGATAATATGTAAAAGATTAAAAAAAGATAATTTTTATTTTTTTATCATCGAAGACAAAAAAGGTTTAACATAATATGATAAACTTGTGAGAATTAGATTTCATTAATCTTCACTTTTATGTATAAAAACAATTTATCTTCTTTTCTAGCCATAATCAATGTTAATCTGTAAATTACTTTGACATAATTTCTCAGCTGATAAGGTGGGAATTATCTATTAACTGCCTCAGTTCCTTGATCAATTATATTATAAAACTTGCATAATACATGGATCTTAATGATAACAAATGAATCATCTTCTATTATAGACATAAACTTTCATTTGACAAATTAATTCAGATCTAGATTGAAAATATATTTTTCAATACTGTTAAGAATGAATCATCAACCTATGGAGCATAAGAACATAATTATTGAACTGACTTATTGAAAGAAAAATATTTATGATAAGACATAATTAAACACAAATATGGTTACATGAAAGTTCAGAAATAATTTAACTTAACCTCAACAATAAGAGATTTAGCTCGTCACAGGCATGAGAAAACCAAACATTATGAGAAGAGTGATGGAATAAGAAGATTACTTCAAACGAAACCTAAAAACGCCTTCAAGATTCAACTTTATTCTTTGATTTAGTCAAAGATACCTAATCCTAACTCCAAAAGTCTATTAAATAAAACATGAAAATCAACACTTGCGCCCAACACAACATTCTACACTGTACAAAATTAGATTCTATTACTATTCTAGTACTGGGCCCAATCTGCGCCGAGCCATATCTCTGCATCGGGTGCTACCACAACTTCCTTGCTTCTAGGTTTTTTCTAAGTTGGGCTTATATGATTAACTGCAGCTTAGCTTTATTTTCTTCTTTTTCTTACTTCTTCAAGGTTTCATTCCTAATTCTTCTTCTCTAATATTTTCCTGATGAATCTCATTAAGAATAAATTTAATTAAGATCAATTAAAATTGAGAATTAGAAATGTTCTAAACATAGAAAGAGTTAATTTTTAACTTAAAATTATATTAATAATATCATATAAATTTACTATTGAACAACTTACTCATTTTTGAGATGAAAGAAGTGATTTGAGGTTTTAGCATATAGAAGCACTAGCTTATACAAGATTTATTATGAAAGCAATCTAAAAGAAGGTAACCTTTTATTTAACAAACTGGAAACTTCAAATTTGAGTGGACATTTGCAGAAAAACATTGGATGACTTGTGTTAAACATATATAGACACACAATTCCATATTTTAAATTAAACATAAAGTAATTTGCATGTGTTTTTTTCTAGTCCGAAAGCAATTAAGTCCTGCAAAATTTGTTAAGGCTTCATAAGTGTTGATAAATTTTGTTATTTTTGGGGCACAACATTTGAAAAGTCTTTTGTACAAACATTAATTGTGGTATTTTTCTTAGATTCACCCACTAGCTCATGGGAGTACAAGGGTTGGTGGAGTCTAATTATGTCTATCTTCTATATATGCATGTTATAAAAGTCATTAATATTATGTTGGAGTATATATATGTTACATTTTTTTAATCATTATTAAAAGACTAACAACAAAAATAAATCAAAGTATGACATTCCTATTTATTAGAAGATCAAAATGTATTTTCAAATAAAAACGAAGACATCTTGACTTGAATCCAGATGTTATTTCTTTAGTAAAACAAAGTGCATAATTAAAATTTAGTCTATTAAGGATTAAAATGGAGAATTTTTTTTTCAAAAGATTAGAACCAACAATCACAGTTTTACAATTAACATTTATGAGAAACTATAGCTAGGAAGAGGATGACTTACTGGTTATTTCAATTTAAATTATGGTGTTAATGGTAGTGATTTTCCCTGGATTATGGGTTTGACATTGGAAAAGTTAGCAGCAACAAGAGCTCCATTGAATGTAAGATCTATGTCAGGAAGCATCACATCTTCTCATAGTACACCACTGCTACAAATCAAAACAACTCCTTCTTGAGTTCCTGAACTCCCAATGATATTTTTGAATGTAACCTTGCTTATTTTAATTTTTGATGGACTCTGCAATCATAGAAAACACAAATGAAAAAAAGAAAGGAAAAAAAATTGTTAGTGGATTATCTTCACAATGAATAATAGCCTTTTAAGTGAGTATTTTGTGTTATATATATCCATGTTTGTTAACTTGTAGTGAAAAGGGTGATTTTAGTGAAGTACCTGTTTGGTACGTTGATTCCATGGACAATATTCTTGATCAATGATTATAGGATTCTTGACATTAACCATTTGGATGTCTTCAAAATGCATACCAGTCACTTTAATAGTTCCTGGAGTATCAGGCCAAGTTTTGATCCTCACACCATTGTCTGTGTTGTTTAATATGCAGTTTGTGACTAAGAAATCCTCAACAGGTTCTTCATTTGGGCATTTTCCTAAGCTTCCCACAGTAATACCATGGCCAGGTCCACATGTCACATTGAAGATAGTGATTTGTTTGCTACCATCTATTAAGTTTTATATCTATGCACTGTCGTTTTACGTGTTTCTGGATTTGGGTTGTTTTTCCGTTAATGTACAACCCATTCATTTTCTTTATTTAACCAAACTACGTATCTGCATGCAAGATGTTGAACGCAGATTTTTCAAAACTCTCCACAACGCTTCCGTTCTAATGCAAATTCAAGATGGTATCAGAAAGGGTTAATCCCGCTCTGTTCCTTTCCCTAATTTATTACTCGTGTTGCGTTATCAAATATTTTTTCTCCTCTATTTTACCTTGTTCTTGAAAACTTTTTTTGATTTTCTCAAAAGCTTTATGGATCCACTAAGGCACTTGGCCAACCCGTTCTATCTAACACTATAGAAAATCCAGGGATGATACTCGTAACCCATGTCCTTGATGGATCAAATTATCACACTTGGAGCCGTGCCATGAAACGTGCGTTACTCTCCAAGAACAAAATAAAATTCATCAACGGAGAAATTCAAGAACCAGCAGCAATGGATCCTCTCCATGATGCTTGGGAAAGATGCAACATGATGGCGATATCCTGGATCACTCGATCTTTGAATACCCAAATTTCGCACAACACTATATACATTGACAATGCTGAAACTATTTGGAAAGATTTGAGGGAAAAGTTCTCTAAGGGCGATCATTTTCGGATCTTTGACATTGTTCAAGAAATCAATTCCATTAAACAAGGAGAAAGAAGTGTCTCTGAATACTTTACTGATCTCAAAGTTTTGTGGAAAGAACTTGACTTCCTAAGACCGATTCCATCATGTACCTGTGAAGTTATGAAGATTATCAATGGTTATCGAGACTCTGAGCATGTTATATCTTTCTTGAAGAGATTAGGAGATATATACATGAATGTTAAAACGCAAATTCTCCTCATGGATCCTTTGCCAAGCACTAACCGTGTATTCTCTCTCGTACAACAGCAAGAACGACAACTTGGTGGAGGAAGAGAAACAGTTGAATCAAAGTTAGTAATTATCAACAACATAGGTGGTTAAGAATTAAAAATTCAGGGACAAGATCAGTTCAACAATTGGAAATCAAATGGTGCATGGAGATCACAGGAAAGAGCAAGGATGAAGAACTATGGAAAGTAGTGTAGCTATTGTCACAAGATGAACCATATTGCAGAAGAATGTTATTCCAAACATGGTTATCCGCCTTGGATGAAACAAAAATACAAAGGTAACGTAAATCAATTTGAAACATAGCAAGAAACCCCAAGAAGTATAGAAAAACCAACAAATAGTAGACAAGCTGATTAATCATTGACGAATGAACTAGTTTAGTAGTTGTTAAGGATGTTACACAATTCTGAAGAAACAAATGCGCGTGTTAAAACGATAGGTGAAAGAAAATTCCCGCAAAATGTGAAAGGTAATGCATTATGGGTCCTTGACACAGGAGCCACAGATCATGTTACATGTTTAAGTAACATTTTCATTAGCTTTCAAAAGATAAAACCTCTCAAAATAAATCTACCAAATGGAACTTTTGTTGAAGCTAACTATGCAGGAACTGTGAATTTAACCAAAAATCTTACCATTTATGACGTTTATTATGTACCTGCTTTTACCTTAAACATAATTTCTGTTCAAAAACTTATTAGCCATGCAAATATTCAATGTTTATTCTCTCACAATATATGTCAGATTCAGGATACCTATACGTTGAAGATAGTTGGGCATGCTAGACTCATTGAAGGCTTATATCACGTTGTTGAGAAAGATCTGTGCAGTGTAAATAGTATGACAAGCTTCAGGACACGTAACATAGATATTTGGCATTTTAGATTAGGCCACCGTTCTAATAGGATCCTGGAAAATATATGCAAGAATAGCACTGACATGAATTATGATCAAAACAACATTTGTGAATACTGTCATTATGGAAAACAACATAGACTGAAGTTTCAAATCAGTGAAACTGCTACTGCTGATATTTTTGATCTTTTGCATGCTGATATATGGGGGTCGTTTAGTGTTGCTTCAGTACATGGGCATGTTGATGATCATTCTAGACACACTTGGGTGTTTCTAATGAAGAACAAAAGCGAAACTAGGAGTCTTTTTAATGATTTTGTTAAATAGGCACGTACCCAGTTTAGAAAAAACGTAAAAATCATAAGATCTGACAATGGCTCTGAATTCAATTGTAAGGATTTCTATAATAACTCTGGCATTATTCATCAGACTTCATGTTTTGAAACTCCTCAACAGAACTTTGTTATTGAGAGGAAACATCAGCACATTCTCAATGTTGCTAGGAGTACAATGTTTCACTCAAATTTACCAAAACCATTTTGGAATTATGCCATATCACACGCTGTTTTCATTATCAATCGCATTCCCTCTGCTGCCATGAGTTTTAAGATTCCATATGAATTACTGTATAAACATAAACCTGATTTTCTATACTTAAGATATTTGGTTGTTTGTGTTTTGCGTCTACAATAACTAACAATAGAAATAAGTTTGACTCTAGGAGCAGAAAATGTATCTTCTTAGGCTTTAAAAATGGGGTGAAAGGATATGTTGTTTTAGATACAAAATCTAGACAAGTTTTTATCTCCAGGGATGTTATCTTTCATGAAAGAACCTTCATTCAACTAGAAGAGCAGGTTGGATGAACTGATTCTGAAGAAGACATGTCTTATTTATCATATGAGAATGTTGGAGAACATGTGCAACAATAAGAAGAAAATATCAATACACAGACAGAGGAAGATATGAACGAAAGCCATGATGTAAGAAGATCATCTAGATTGAGAAAGGCTCCACACTACCTAAAAGACTATAATCATCAAATTCACAACTCCACAATCAGCCATAATGACACACAGGTCATGTACCCTATAAGTTTAGTTCTCCCAAATAATTCTTTAGATAAAAATCAATTATGTCTAATTGCTTCTATATCATCACACAATGAACCAAAATTGTATGAGGAAGCTGTCAAAAGTGCAAAATGGAGGAATGCCATGAAAGATGAGATTGAAGCTCTTAACACGAATGAAACATGGTATATTATAGATCTTCCTCCAGGAAAGAAATCCATTGGGTGCAAATGGGTATATAAATTGAAGTTTAATGCAGATGGAAAAATCGAACGTCACAAGGCACATTTGGTGGCAAAGGGTTATACACAAGTTGAGGGAGTAGATTACCATGAAACGTTTTCACCAGTTGCTAAAATGACCACCATTCGCCTCTTGATTGTCGTTGCTGCTGCAAAGAATTGGAACCTTGATCAACTTGATGTAAGTAATGCGTTCCCGCATGGGGATTTAGACGAAGAGGTATACATGGATTTACCTCAAGGATTACATACAAAAAAGCCAAATCAAGTCTGTCGTCTGAAAAAATCCTTTAACCAATTAAAATAGGCAAGTCGACAGTGGTATTAAAAACTTGCTAATTGTCTATATGATGTTGGTTTTACACAATCTTCATTTGATTACTCTCTTTTTACAAGGAAAACAACTTCTGGATTCATGGCATTGCTCGTGTATGTTGATGATATAATACTTGCTGGAGATAATGCTAAACAAATAAGCAAGGTAAAAGTTTTTCTAAACAGGAAATTCAAGATCAAAGACCTTGGACGCTTAAGCTTCTTCCTAGGATTGGAGGTGACCAGATCAAAGCGAGGGATACATATCAATCAAAGAAAATACGCATTTGATATCCTAGCAGACAGCGGTATGCTTGCGGCAAAGCCCTATTCCACTCCTATTACAAAGGACATAAAATTCAATTCAGATGAGGATGAACCCATCCATGAAGAAGGAACATATCGTAGAGCCATTGGAAGATTGTTGTATTTAACGAACACCAGATTTGATATAAACTTTGCAGTTCAGTTTCTAAGCCAATTTGTTCAATCTCCAAATGTGTATCATCATTAAGTGGTCAATCGGGTTCTGAGGTACGTAAAGGGATCACCCACCCGAGGCCTATTCTTCCCAAGTGAATCCAACATGAAACTTAATGCTTTCAACGACTCGGATTGGGCATCATGCAATTTCACATGAAGATCAACTACTGGATTTTGTGTTTACATGGGATCTACGCTAATATCTTGGAAAACAAAAAAAACAAAGCACTGTCTCTAGATCTTCTTCAGAAGCGGAGTACTGAGCTTTGGCATCGCCTGCATGCGAGTTACAATGGGTCAAAACTCTTCTTCAAGAAAAACAAGTGACCCTGCGAATCTGTTCTGTGATAATCAGGCAGCAAGACACATAACATAGAATCCCGTTTTTCATGAACGGACCAAACATATAGAAATTGACTATCATGTTGTCAGGGAGAGCCTGAAAAACAGATTATTTCATCTACTTTCCATCAAAGGATCTGAGCAACTGGCTGATGTTTTTACCAAAGCTTTGGAGAAGAACGTGTTTGAAAATGCTGTGTCCAAGCTGGGTATGATGGATTATCATCATACCGCTTGAGGGGAGGCTATTATGTTTTATATCTATGCACTGTCGTTTTATGTGTTTATGGATTTGGGCCGTTTTTCCGTTACTGTATAACCCATTCATTTTCTTTATTTAACCAAACCTGTACCACTTTTCAAAGTGTGAAAATAAGAAGTATTTTTCAGTTTTCCACTGTTCATCTCCTTCCCTACGTATCTGCATGCAAGGTGCTGAACGCAGATTTTTCAAAACTCTCCACAATGCTTCCGTTCTAATGCAAATTCAAGACCATCACCCAAAGAGATGCAATCATCACCTGTGGCAATGTTAGTGTGAGTAATGTTGAGATGAGTTGATCTTCCAATGTGAATTCCATCAGTGTTGGGACTAGTTGCAGGTGCAACAATGTTGAAGTTTGTAAATGTAATATTATTGCATCCCAAAACATTCACATGAAATTTTTTGCTGTTCTTTGATGTTATTTCTCGAATAATCGTATTGTTGAGAAAACCAAAACCAAAGTTCTACAGAAAAAACTCATTTTAACATTAAAGCATTTGGTAAAAACAATCATATCTTATCCTCTTTATTTCTTTCTCCTTCTTGCTGATTAATTAGAAGTGACACTTGAAGAAAGAAAATATAGTTCTTAATTATGTGTCACTTTTGATTGAAATGCAAAAGAAAAAGATAGATGAAAGGATTGAATAGTTTAGTATTTACCATGGAAAGCTTCTTGCAACTCTTAGTTTTTCCACAGTTGTTCTGGCTCCAAGCAATTGCTCCTTGGCCATCAAAAGTTCCAGCACCAGACAAGGTTAAGAAATTAATATATGTAAATTTAATCCATTGAGCATCTCCATTTAACTGGTTTGGGTCTTGTGGGGCTTGAATTGTTCCATCAACTTGAACCTCAATAGGGGCCAACCAAGCAAGGTCCTTTAAATTCTGTTTGTTTCAAGTTGTATGTGCCTCTACGAATCACAACTTTGCTTGGGATTGTTGATGCACATGCAACATCCCAAGCATTTGTCAAAGCCTAAACGAAAAATAACAAATTAGAAACTATGATTTGATCAATTATAAAGCTTATATATATTTTAATTTTAGTTGTGATAAATTTATTTTTTAGCAGTAATTCAAAGAATAACCTGACATGTAAATATGCATACCACATTACAATAGCCATTCAGTCCTAAGTCATCACTGATAAAAACTACTTTTAAAAGAGTTAAAATTATGAAAACAAAATTAGATATAATCATATTTACTTATTTAAATATATATTTATTTGTCCAATTTTATGTGAAAGACATATGTTTTACATTATGGAAACTAAAAGTTTTACTTGAGTTATATCTCCGTTAGGGGCTGCTCCATATTTTGATATATCAAAGACTCCAAGTTGAGCTCTTGCAGAAGAAGAAACTAGCAATAACAACAAAGCAAATGAGATCGTTTTCAATTGCAAATCCATTTCTCTGTTCTATGCAATTTCCCCCCCAAATACTTAAGGAAATATATATAAATGATGAAATATTAGTTAGTATAACAATAGGATGCCTGTAAATACTATATAAAGATTTTTATCTAATTATAAATTTTGATATCGTTATAACAATCTTGTTTTAAGGAGATTACCAATTGGAGAATAATGTTGTACAAAATTAAACAACTGCTAACAATTATTATGTCTGTAAGCTTTTATATATATATATATATATATATATATATATATATATGAATTTTTTATTTTATTTTTTTTTTTTTTTTTTT
>Ga0209489_102034_pt1 | contig 41578 bp, 15 predicted proteins | sample SiratrowhiteBW_FD_187527 | JGI IMG/M metagenome (GOLD analysis project Ga0209489, IMG submission 187527) | Root nodule microbial communities of legume samples collected from California, USA - Siratro white BW (SPAdes) (version 2) | ecosystem: Host-associated > Plants > Roots > Nodule | place...
CTATCTAATTTGTGAAACCTAATGAAATGCAGGTAACATTGTCCAATGGACAAGTTGTTGATCTGATACCATGGTGCTTGCCCAACACGGCTAAGCGACACAATCAATGGAAGGGACTATTTGGCAGGTTGGACTGGCAAGGGAATTTCCCAACTTCCATTACAGACCCTCAACCGATGGGGAAGGTTGGAATGTGCTTCCACCCTGACCAAGATAGGATTCTTACTATTCGTGAGTGTGCTCGATCTCAAGTAAGTTCACAAGTCTAGTTTTCCTGACAAATGCAATCCTAAAACAAATTGAAATTCTGTTAGTTTTGAATTGTTACAGATAATTTTGAATGTCCAAGAAATTAGTTTCTATGATTAACTAGTGAGCATAATAGTCCTTATGATCTTTATAGCTAAGCATATTTTCATCCATAATAAATGCAGGGCTTTCCAGATAGCTATAAATTCTCTGGCAATATCATTCACAAGCACAGACAGATTGGCAATGCAGTGCCTCCTCCTCTCGCATTTGCATTAGGGAGATCGCTGAAGGAAGCTGTCAACCATAAGATTCATGTATGTTTTTTTCATATAAACATTAAACAGGATATTTATTTTATGCAAGTATTAATAATATGAAGTTAATTAAGTAAATTAGTTTTAGTTCTTATGTAAAAGTTAAAAGTTCAGTGATTTAAAAAAATAATAATGCTTTTTTTTAGAGGTTTATTCAGGCTTTTGGACCAACCCACTGAGGGAAAACATTCTCATGTCTTTAAATTTGGATATTATTTCCAATAATTCGAAAACACAATAGTTTCAAATTGATTGAAAAAATTGATCGAAATTAATTGGCTCTGCTTTAATTATACAGGAACACACAGAAGCAAAGTAATGCGGGAATGCAACCCTCCATCCAAATTCAACATTTTCAACAGAGGCAAAGTTTCGGAGCAGAGGGTTAGGGCGCGAAGGGGTCTCGCAGAAATCCTTCATCAACATTATCGTCCCCAACTCTGAGGCCTTGCGCTACCCGAACACACCAAGGCCACCGTCTTTTTCCACCTTCCTTCCACTCGCCGCCACTCTTCTCCGCCATGGTTGTCATCCTCCGCCGTCAGCACCTCGTCGCCCACATCCAGAACCGCGGCCATCGGTGGCATTCGAGGAAACGAGTCGTACCGGAGATTCTCCAACATGATCGCCGAGCTTCCCGCATTTCTGCAAGTGCGCAGCACTATAAATGTAAATAATGATATTTTAGATAAAATTTAATATATTACTATATTAAAATAAATGCACGATTGTAATAGATAACTAAATAAAAATTAATATATTAAAATAATACATGATTATAATAAATAAAAAATAAAAAGTTAATATGTAATTCTAAAAGTGACGCTAAAAAAATAGGTTAATTTTATAAAAAAATTGTTTAACTTTAAAAAGTTAATAATGGATAAATATAATAATATTTTAGTGTAACTTATAATAGTTAATTTATATTATTGTAATTATTAAGTTTGGTGTTTATAATGATTAAATTGATGATAATGTGTAGATTTATGAAAAATTTATTAGGTAGCTCTGTAAATAAAGGAAAGTTTAAGACATGAACTCATGTAAAATATAAAAAAGAAAAATTATAGAAAATTACACCACATACATATTATAAATCCTAAAAATACATTTACATAAATGTTTTTATATTATTTATTGATGTCTTTATAATTTCTATCTTGTATCATAGAATGCAGCTTTTTAGATTAAAATATTTACTTATTTAAATCATTTCTTAAACTTATTTTGTTTATTGATTTTTTTTAATCTTAGATTAACACACACTAATAACATGCAAAGTAAAGTATATAAAGAAAAAATAGAAATGTATAGGATATTTTTTTATACTGGTTTTTATATTATCAATACATTATTTTTTACTAAGTTGACTATGTTTAAAGATATAATACTTTTCTTATTTTGTGACGAAAGTGTATTCATTAGTTGATCAAATAAAATAGTTTAATAATTCTTCAACATAAATAATTTCTAAATTATAAATCTCGTCCCCTATACTTAAGTCATACATTGTATTCACTAAAAACAATTAAATAAACATGTAAGATAAGCGGAAAAAGAAGAACTCTCTCGTCAAGCTTAAGGGATAGAAATAATTGTAGCTAATCTCCTCTGCAGTAAAATTCAAAGTCCTTCGTTTAAAGCGTTGTTATAATGATATCACATGGACGATCTAAACAAGGCATATAGAACCTTAGTATAGAAAATGAATAATAGAGAACAACTATTGTTAAGAACTTTTGTGCAACAAGGTGTACTATGCAGGGGTCAAGTGGGCAAATATAGTGAGGATGGAAAAGGTTCCATGAATTGATGGTTAGGTATGAATAGTACTTTTGGGTGGATGGCTCGTATGGTGTAGACGATCTAATGGGGTTGTCTAGTAAGGAAACGTCTAAGGGTAGAAAAGGATGTGTTAGCTGGTTGGTAATGATGGAATTTGAACATTTAAAGTTATACTCAGGTGGAGGTGAAGTTGGTGTAGGTTGAGTAGGATGGTGGTGGAAGGGTTGACTATAAGGTCTAGTTATGGCCAACGGTCTAGGTGTTGTGGCTGGGCAGGAAGGGGTGGTGGTTGGGTAGGAGGGCGTCTACGAAAGCTTGAATATGTAAAAGCAGTGTCATCTTCTGTTAAGTTGTCGTTATCCACATGAACAACTAATAATGTCTGCTCCTTCTACACTAAATTTTGTTGCACATTAGAAACTAAGGTAATGTTATCAAGAATTACTATGATGAAATTTGTACATGCTAATTCAAGTAAATTTGTTGATATTTACAATCTGCACAAAGCAGTGGTTAGAAACTGATTTATATCAACACATGTGGTACATATAGATGAATCACAACATAAATTACAAGTGTAGTCAATGCTACAATCGGTTAAAGCAGGAATTAAGACTAGTTCCAACTCCTTTAGCGGTACTAGACAAATGACATTGGTTCAAAAATTTTAACAACCTGTAAATCAGTCATAGTACAGTGTCCCATGTCTTTAAAAGTTTTCTTTTTTTGTAAGACAAGCACTTTACTTAATCACAAACCCGCATGCATAATTGAGATTTTATTGTACTTTCACACAATTGCCTAAAACATTCTTCTAAAGATGGTTGACTTTGCTCATAGTCATTATAATAAGGTTGCTGAAAACATGGCTCATAGATGTGGTGGTTGCTCAAAATATAGGTTATAAGGTTGATATGGTTCATCAGGTTGCAGTGACTGTGGAAAACAAGACTCAATGTTGTGGTGGATGTTGAAAATATGGTTCGTAAGAGTGAAAATATGATTCATAGGACTCACATCGCATTCCCTAATTTTTGTTGTTGTGAAGAATAACATGAAAGTTGGTTAACCATAGAAGTTAAATCCATATTTACAACAAATCAAAAGATAAAAACAAAACAATTAAACGCTCCTGCATAGGAAGAGTAGATGCTCTAAAAGAAATTTCTCTCTCTCCCTCTCTCTCTTTTCTTTTTTATTTTCTTTTAAAGAAAAAGTGTCAAAAGTTTATCAAGTAAACTTCTAGGAAAGACAGGTGAGTCACAGTTGTACATTCTTAAGTAACAAGTCTTTTCTAGTTAAAGTCTTTTCCAGACTACTTTCACAAATTTTCCTTAAAAAATTGAGACAAAACTAAAGTTTAAATTGAAAATAAGAGAAAAATAAAAGATAAAATTGCTAAAAAACAGAAAAAAAAAAGTATAAATTGAAAATAGGACCAGAAATTATAAATAAAAGTAGAAACAAAAAAAAAATAAAATAAAGATAGATACAATAATTAAAGGTAAAAATAAAATATGACAAATCAAATCAAAATAAAAAATATATAAAAACATAAAATAAGATTGAACATAATATTTTTTTTAATAATGTGATCACTCTAATAATTTGCAAATATAACTAACAAAAGAAAAATATTAGATGGGCAGAAAAAAGTTTAACAGATGAATAAAGAAAATTGAAAATTGTAGATAAAAAAGAAAACTGAAAACCAAACTCAAATTGGATTCCCGGGCAATGACGCCAAATTTGATCGCAGTAGTTTCACGAGTAAATTAAAAGAATTTAAGTGTTGGTAGCCTAACGTAGTGCTAGACCCAAAGAGAGGATAGTATAGATAGGGAAAAGTCAACCCAAAGTTGTCTCCCAACGAATCCAATAGTGAATTTAGTAAATCAATGTTCACAACTTATCTACAACAAGGAAAGTTAGTAATAACAATAAATGAAATAGGAGGTTTTGAGGATTATTGTGCAGTAAATTAAAATAGATGATGGAAAAATAATAAAGAAAATAGATTGACTTTCAAGTTCTTTCATAACAAATTCGTCCTTGATTTTCTTAAGATTATTATCCTTCATTTACCCTCATAGAGTTGAACTTAATCAAACAAACATCAATCCAATTCAAAAAAATATCATTAGCAAAACAAGCATCTACTGATATATTTAATATCTCACCTTTTCTCCAAGCATATACTCAATGAGATGTATATCTTTTATCTCTTGACTAAGCGTACAAGAAATTGATTAAGACTAAGCAAATTAGCAAATTAACCAATAACTCTAATTAAGGAAAAATAATTGAATTCTCAACAAGTGTTCAAAAACAAATACTTTTCCAAAAATAGATTTCGAAAAGACCAACAATATCGCACAATTGTTATAGAGAATGTAAAGAATAAACTTTATTAAACAGAAATCTCAGAATTCATTGTGAAATTACAAGAGAATCAACTCAAAGGAGTTTAGCCTTCCATGATAAAGACACAAGAATTACAAAAGAAAATAAAACTAGAATTTATGCTATGCACCAGTGTCTCTTTCATGCCTTCTTCGACCTCTATTTATAATATCATTTTCTTCATGAAATTGAATCAAAATTAATTCTCAGATATTATTGATTCGCGCTGTTGAACGCGTTCCAAATTAACTAAGAGGCTAGATTTTGCAATATAGCGGACTAAGTTATCCTCAAATGAAAATTTCCGCTCAAAGTGTTGTCCAGATTCCGTACGCTAACTTTAAAGTCCAAATTTGGACTAGGATCCTCTCAGACTGTTTGTAGAGCTTTGAGTTATCTACAAAACGAAATAAAGATCAAGTTAATCCTAGATCTATAGCAAAAATTATAGACAAAATACGAAATGTCTAGAAAATTTTTGAAAATTTCATCAAATTGAGTCAAACTTTCATTTAAAGATCAATAAGCCCAAATACAGTAAAATTGTCCAAAACTTGTCATTATTCTTATCCATATGCATTAGGAAAGTGGTTAAAATAAGTACATATCAATTATCTTTACAATTATCAAATGTTTCCTTTGTAAATATCTTCTTTTTAGTAAAGTTGTAGATTTTCTATCTCTCAAATTCTTTCAGATATTTTGTTCCAAATCAGTTCTAGATACCAACTCATAATAAGTGAATATGTTGCAAGAGATATTGTAAAATATTTCAAGAAGATTTGCTTTAAATCAAGTAAGAATTGTAGAGGATCATATCTATAGGAAATATGAAGAATATCTTTGCACAATATTTGTTTGAATTTGGAACCCTAAAATCTCCACAAATAATTAAAAACAAGAAAAGTAAGAGAATAATTAAAATCTAAATTTAACCAATAATCTCAATTAAGTTCTAATTAAAACAATATATTTATTCTCAATTACGGTCTAAGAAAGTCAAGGTTAAACACTCTAAGTGTGAGTGAAAATATACTCATCACCTTATCTGAGATGACGATCCTTAAAATAGTTATTCCAATCTAGACAGAGACGTCAATCCAATCTCTAGGGACCTAGAGTTATTTATCTAATCAAAACCAAAGTTTAGTATAATCTTAATGAAGTTGAGATAAACACTTTTCTCAACTGTCCCTATCAAGATTGATGACAAAAACTTATGGAAAGTTAGAGAACAAGGAATCTTTAGAACAAATAGAAACTTACTCTGTTTCAAATTCTAATCGGATAGAAATGATTCCTGACTTCTTAGCTACTGCAAAATGTGATCAGATTTTAAAATAAATGAGATATGGAGAAAAAATATGAGAAATAAGAGAGAGAGAGTTTGAGAGAGAAAGAGAAAGGGGGGAGAGAAATGGGGGAGGAGTTTTGCTGCTTCTCCGTTATTCCAATCTAATATAATAATATAAAAGTGGGGATACATTACTTTTAAAATAATATCATTACTATTCGTGATGTGAGTAAGAAGTGATGTGAGTAAGAAAATAAATGCAGGAATTGCAAGAAGAAGATTGGAATATTAGAATTTTAATGTCGTTGTGAAGATATTTTTTGTGAAACACAGATATCTAGATATACATGCATGCAAAATAGATTGGAAGGAAATTAGTCGTAAAATTTTGATTAAACAAAATCCATTAGTAATAAGCTAAAACATAGCATTTAGGACTAATTTTTCTATTTTTCTTATTGTCCTACATTTTAACCGTAAAATATATACGATTTGGGATTAACTAGATTAGAATTCATCATATAAATGTTGAAATTATGAATAAAAAAGTTAACATTTACTATAATGAATAATTTATGTTAACAGAAGTAATTTACATTGCAATATAATTTTATTTTAAACTATTAATAACTTAAAAGAATATATATAAACATTTAAATTAAAATTAAATATATCGTAATACTAATAAATACATTTTAATTTACATTTAACATATATATATATATATATATATATATGCATACTAAATCCACATATATTATATTTTGTAAGGCACCATAAGCCTTGCGTTGTACCTCCTGCCTGAATTTTTTTCATTTCTCTTTATTCATTTACCTTCCAAGCACTTCTTTCTCTCTGACTTTTTTCCTATCATATTTCATCTATTTCAAAATCTGATCACACCATGCACTAGCTAAGGAGATAGGGATCATTTCTATTCGATCAAAATTTCAAACAGAGTAAATTCTTATTTGTTCTAAAGATTTTCTGTTTTTCACTTTTTTTTAAGTTTTTGTCATCAATCTTGGTAGAGAGAGGTTAGAAAAGTATTTCTCTCAACTTAACTAAGATAATACTAAAATCTGATTTTACTTAGATAATTTATTCTAGATCCCTAGAGATTGGGTTACTGCCACTAATTAGTTTGGAGAAATTATTTTTGAGATCGTCATCTCAAGTAAGGGAAGCTAGTTTTTAGTTTAAATAGAACCTTAGGTTATAATATCTAGATGCGGAAGTGTCATACTTACAAATTTCAAAGCTTCTTTGCAGGAGTTGTTTTTCAATGAACGTGAATTGCGTAGATTAAGAATTGATTTTGAAAGTATATAGATAATTTAATTTTGATGAATTTGGTAGATATATGTTTTTTTTTATGTTAAAGAAGTTCCTAGATGATATTTGTTGAAATATTTAATTTTATTTGTGTGAACTTGTTGGAATAGTAAATTTTGATGATTTAGTAATTAAGTGTTGTTTTGATCATGGAAAGATTCTTACATACTATGATTTATGAATTGCATGGTATGTGTTGATATTAATGATGAAATGACTATATTTTAACATAGATCATCTAGCTTCATTGATGATCTAAGTCATGTAGACTAAGATATTAGGTGGTGAGAAGCTGATGATAGAGTTCATACACATCGAGACCGCTAGTAGACACTCGGTATTGGATGTTTGAACTTATCTTGATCCTTTCCTTTAGATTCGTTGGTAATCTAAGGCTAGGTATTGGATTAGATGTTAGTCTCTAGTAGGCACATAGTTGATAGGTCTTCCGGAAGACGATAGGTCCATCTGTAACCTATATGTGTGATGTGGTCGATGTGTGTTCTATGTGTGATGTGGTCCATTTGTGGCCTATATGTGTGACACGGTCCATGTGTGACCTATATGTGTAATATGGTCCATATGTGTAATATGTTCCATGTGTGGCCTATATATGTGATGTGGTTCATGTGAGGCCTTTATGTATGATGTTTGATATGAGTACTTGAAATGAAAATTAAAATTGTAGTATGTACATGAGCATATACTAATGCAAGTACTAGAACGTCTTAAATAATCTAGACTTTTATTTTAAATTTTGTTCTATGAATTGTTGGAAGAATCCGATGGGGCATAACTGGGAGATCTCACAAGAAGGAGAAATGGGTCAAACATACATAAGGGAATGACACCACCTTTAACCCAAAACCTTAAGGCAGTAGGTTTATGGGTCTTCTTTCTTATATATTGCTTAACTTTCTCATTTTTATTCAATGTGGGACTTAGACTCGCACTTGGATTCCTAACAATCTCCCCCTCAAGTGAGAGTCCCCATCATATGAGCCGGTCACCATCAGGTCGGTGCGAACCATCGGCTCTTAGTCCCTCTTCTACACTACCCATCGTATGAACCAGTCACTATCAGGTCGGTGCGAACCTTCGGCTCTGATACCAATTGTTGTGTTTTGGGAATAGGATGAGATATGTATGAAGAGAAAATATTGTTGTTACTTTTTTTTTTTCTGAGTCATCAATAGTTTACATTTATAAAGATTGCAGAAAGGAAAAATATCTTACTGAAATTACTTCTCTTAAAGTTCAGGAGCAGTCGTAACAAAAGATCTTAACGTCTATGAAATAATTAAGAGTGAATATTTTAACAATTAAAAGCAAATATTCTAATTAAAGACATGTTCAGAAATTGAAACAAATCAATGTCCAGTTTCAAAATCAAATTCTCAACATGAATGAATGTACTTTTTTATGTTATATGTCTATATAATAAGTATTTTAAACCATTGTGTACTTTGTAGTGTTAACACTTTGTATTTAATATATTGTGGGTTACATATTTATTATATTTTTTTCCTGAAAAATTAATTTATTATTAATTGAAATTTTTAAAATATATTAATAAAATATATTTATTATTTATGATAAAGAGTAACGGATATATATATGTTCGAAATTTGAAACACGTGGAAAAAAATGTCCAAAAAATATTAAAATTTTATAATGAATAATTTATATATGATGATACAATGTTATTTCTAAATTGAAACTTTTCACATTAAATGTCTAAAAGTGATTCATATTTATATTTATATTAAAAACTTAATTTTAAATATATAATAAAAATTGTTCTACACATCCACCAAAGTTCTTTGCATCCAATATTTACGAACAGGATTTTGTTTCTAAAACTCTTAAACAAAAGAAAAAAAAGAAGAATAAAATACACTTTTTTAGAAGTTAAAACTAAATTGTATAAATCAAAACTTTTGATTTATAGAAAAAACTAATATGAAAGGTTCTACAACTTAATTAGTATAATAGATAAGTTTTTATCAATAGTTTTATTTTATTTTATTTTTTATTCTATAAGTATTTATTGAGAAGTTTATAACTTAAAGTTAACTCAATTGCCGGTATACACACCTACATCATTTTTATCTCATTGTTCTTTATTTTTATCTATTTTTTATATTCCATTTAGCTGTTAATAATTGTATATTTTTTTCATGTTTTCGAAATGAGGCGTCTCAACTGCTAAGTTAAAAGTTAAGATATTTAAATTTCAATTAATTTGATTTTAGTTATTTAATAAAAAAGATTATTTGATGACTTAATTTCAAAATTTGCAACACCAACAATAATTTTAGCCTTAAACAGTGAAATCAAATGATTGAAAAATTCAAATAACAATCGTAATTATTGTTTGGATAATAATTTATGAGAAAATAATTCAACCTTTAAACAATTTAAATATTAAAAAAATTCACAAACAATATTTCTATCAATATTTCTTAAATAATTTGCTTAGCTTTTTAACTACAAAACTTGTTTTTTGTTAGGTGATAAATTTAAAAATATATTACAACAGCTATTGGAAGTACGTGTAAACAATATTTTCAACTTTCAACTATAAAATCAAATTATTGTTTGGTTGATAACTCAGGAATATAATTAATTGATACTTGTTCTAAGAGGAGTTGTTCCTTAATTATCTCTTTCTTATGGATATTTACAGGTTAAGTAAAAGTAAAATTATTGACGTGTAAATCCAAAATGATAAAAAGTTGATAATCAATAATAACTGATATCTTAAAATTAGACTGAAGAAAATAATAAAAAAAAATCTATTCACATATAAAAAAAAAGGATAATAAGAATTAAAATTGAATACATATAACGATAGTGATAAGTGAATTAAATTTCTGTATAGAAATTAGAAAAAAAAAAGAGGAAAAAAAAAGGATTTTAGAAGACAGAAGAAGAAAAAATAAATTACGGAGTTTTAAATTGGTAAGAATATGATACTGAAACACGAACAGAAGAAATATGTAGAAAAAAAATGTAAAGATATAAAGGAATATAAGGATTACAAACTTACTAAAAAGCCTATATATAAGGAATATATAACAAGAAAAAAAAGCCTATGCAAATTATGTTACAAAATTACTAAAAAATCTTTCAACTTTTAAGTTTTATTTGGTTAGGTTACATATTTTCTAAAATGTTGAATCTCGAGTTTTATGTTTTTGAGGTGATTTGAAATAGTTTTTTTTATTAATTTAAATTAACAAATTAGTAATTTAAATATATTATCAGTTTTAAACCGTCACAAAAATAATATTCCTCTTAAAATTTCCACCACACATGGTAACTTTAATTATGACGGTAATTTTTAAACAGTATTTACTATTTATGTTATATATAATCCCTATTTTTATGTATTTTATTGAAGTTGATAAAATCTCTGATATCACAAAATTTATATTTGATTAAGATATTTTGGATAATTGATTTACATAAAATTATTTAAAAATTTATTATTATTCTTGAGTTATAAATACTTTTCAAATTTCTCAATTTTACAATTTTTTTTATTATCTTTGACTTTAAATTTAAATTAATATATTTTCAAAGTTTTCTCTTAAGTCAAACAACGTTATATCACTTTGTCCTAGTGGTTGAGTCTTGTGGTTCTGCTGCTAATAAGAACATTTGTTCAAAGTGTTATAAATATTATTTCAAAAAAAACAACACTAAATCAAAGGATTTTAAGGGTGTGGAGTGTGAAATGAATAACAAAATAATTTATTTTGAGGAGTTAACATCACGTACTTCTCAAAGTTCTATCATTGATGATATGATTTTTGTTTGTGATCTGAGTAAGAAGAATGAGAGAAAGAGATGCAAGAAGAAGATTGGGTTATTAGGGTTCCAATGTCATTGTGGAGATGCTTTTGTGGAACACGTAGATATCCAGAGATGCATGTATACAAAATAGATTGGAAGGAGATTGGTCGTGAAATTTTGATTAAATAAAATCCTTTATGCATTAGTGATAAGCTAAAACATAGAGTTTAAGATTTTATTTTTTTTTTGTTTTCATTATTGTCTTACATTTCTACCATGAATTATATAGAATTTAGGACTAAGTGGGTTGGAATTCGTCATTAAGTTTAAATGTTGATATTATGAATAAAAAAATGTTAATATTCACTATCATGTGTCATTTAATCTATTGTTTTTCTTGATATTTTATTTTACATCTCTAGATAAAAAAATTGTTTGCCCATTTATTTTGTACACATATAAATTACTAAAAAGACAAAATTACTTCAATGACGAAAATTTGTATAAGAACAACATGAAGATTTTTTTCAATCAATTTATATTATGAATAATAAGGAAAGCAATATAAATTATATTATAGTTTAAACTATGTAATATAAATATTATTAAAATTTAATTTTTTTGATAAGTAAATATTTTCAAATGTATAAAATATATTTTAGATTTGTGATAGATAGTTTAAGATAAATAATTTGTGTTGTGATATAATTTTATTTTAAAATATTTATAATTGAAAAGAATATACATTGAAATTTAAATTAGGGCTAAATGTACTGAAAGTGATATAATGAACAAAAATAAGAGTTTAAGAATGATTTGGCTAAGAAAGATGTTTAGGTTTTTTCTAGATAAAACATCAACTTGTCATTCTTCTTTATATCCTTTTCCTTATTAAATTAATCTTCTTTGTGTATATCTTGTTCTTTATCATGATGTGTATTATGTTTCATATCTAGTCTTAATTTATTTTATTTATTATTATTAATTATGTTCTTTTAATATCATAATTTGTATAAAATAAATGATTTAAATGTCTTAGTAATATTATCGAGATCCACCCATTAAATAAGTTTAAATGTCGTATCATATCGGTTTAGGTCGTGTTGGTCCGAGTTTCCTCGACGTCTTTCATTTGTGTCAGTACCACCGGACCATTAAACAATGTACTCGATCTAATGGGTGATCATCCTAATTTCAGGACAACTCACAACTCCCAATCTTAAGCCAAAAAGAGTGAAAAAATTTAAAAGAATTTAAATGCCAAGGGTGATCACCCAAAATCCGAGAAAGTAGACATGCGTGAATTTTAACATCGATGTTCATGTCGTGAGTTAAGTGTGATAACCCTTAGAAATGCTTGTTTAGCATGTTAATATAGATGTTCGGGAGTTTGCCGAAGTTAAGTTGTTGCGAAAATATTTATATGCTTTTTTGGGATTTTCCAAAACCTAATTAACTTAACCACGTTGCTATGAAAATATTAAGTATACTTTTCTTTTGGGTTTAGCTGAACTCGAATTAACTATTTTGCACAAAAGTATACATTTCATACTTTTATTGTGATTTTAAGTGTATCACCTTAACTGTGTTTTTCATATCACTTTAGCTATGATTTTATTGTTTTGACTGTGATCTTATTGCTTTAAGTGTGACTTTATCTCTTTAACTATGAATTTATCACTTTAACTATTATTTTATTTCTTTATTGTGACTTTCTTTTCATCAACAATAATGAATTTTATAAATAATGGGATAAAATAGTTACCCTTACCCATATACAAAAAACATATAATGTTTGCAATTTACAATACTTCTATCTACAACGAAAGATACTTCCCAGCATGACCCATAACAGTGTATAATACACTCCCAAAATAGCCATACATTGATAATATTCTTTTATATCTAGCTTCCATAAGTAGTCCCCAAAGGTTTAAACCTGAAAGTGTTTGATCAAAATTATAACAATTATTGATTCTGCAAATTTCTTTAACCAATAATTTTACATGATTCCCTTGTACTCCCCTTTATTCCTTTTTCTCTCCTATCTCTATATTCCCCTTATACAACAAACATCTTCCCACGAGCAATATCATATTGAAAGATTATTAATTCATGTACTCTCAGTGTCATGAGCCAATTTAACCAATTTTAAATGACTACCCTTCCCATATTGTCAAATATGACTCAAATTAGACTCCAAAACCTTCCCCAATAACCTAACCCAATCCTTCTACCTTTATACAAATTAATGGTTCAAGAAACCAATTTTAGTATGAAAAATTAGCACTTTTACATTTTTCTTTCAGTTGTGACCACATTTTAATTTGGACAAGAGCAAAAACCTCCTGAACACCACACTTCATATTTTTGAAAATGATTTCATTTATATGCTTCCATATATTCCATATAATTATCATCTACATAACGCTACATACATAATTAACTTTCCTACTAACTCCCAGCCAATTGAAATCCTAAAAGGTGGTCTTTGGCCAGATTTCACACCTATCAACCTATCACACAAATTTCATATGGTACTAGTTTTCGTACACATGCAGAATAAATGACTCACACTTTCCTCTCTTGAATTAGACATCACACACTCTGAATTTTGAATAACTATTCATATGTTTTATAACTTATCTTGAGTTAGAAGCCTATTATCACTACAAGAAAACACTCTAATAGTTGCAAGAAGACTGCATGGGAAATGGAGCCCACGAAAGAAGCGTGGGCCAAAGCCAGGCTAAAATAAAACAACCCATGCAAAATGGGAAAAAATTTGAAAATAAAAAATAAAGCAAAGCGTGGGTCCAGCCCACGCACAGTCCACGCACAGAAAATTATTTAGAATTAAATAAATGTAGAGAACGTGAATCTAAGTCACGCAAAATTCGAAAAAAATAAAAACTGAAATAGAACCATGCGACAGTGAGACCCACGCATAATAAAATTGCAATAATTAATTAATTACAGAAAGCGTGGGCTTAACCCACGCACAATGGAAAAGAAAATAAAAAAAAAACGAAACGAGGATTTGGCCCACACACAAAAAGTTAGTAGGAAGCGTGGGTTACACCCACGCAATGCAAAAGAAAATTAAAAAATAAAATAAAATCAGCGTGGGTTTGACCCACGCAAGGGTGAAAAACATTTAAAAAATATATTTTTTAATAAACGACTTAAATAAAATACTTAATTTATAATTAAAAAAATAGTATAATTAATTTATTTTTAATTTATATTAATAATTGTAGTTTTATAAGAGTGAATTTAATAATAAAAAAAGAAAACAATATAAAATGTATGTATGTATGAAAATTAAAAAAATTAAATTATTTTGTATAAAATTATTTATAAAAATGTTTAATTTTGAAAAAATAAATTGTTAAAAAATTGAAAAAAAAAATACTAAAAATTATAATAGAAAAAATTTTGCAAAATAAAATAATAAGTTAAAGAGTAAATGTGAACTATATAATTAAGTTGGGCTTAAGAACAATAACTCGACTTTAGGCCTAATAATACTTTAATAAATTCAACTTAAGAGTGTCAATTAGGTTTAAGGCTTATTAGGAGGTGTTAATATCATATAGGATTGTGTAGTATATGTGACCACTTGTGTAGTTAAATTAGGCTTAAGAAGAACAATTGGACTTTAGGCCTAAGAATGAGTTAATAAATTGAACTTGAGAGTGTCAATTTGGCTTGAGACTCATTAGCGGGTATTAATATCATATTAGGTTGTGTTTAGTAAATGTGATCACTTGTGTAATTAAACTGAGTTTAAGAACAACAATCGGGCTTTAGGCTTGTTTTAGTTTCAGTTCATGTTAACACAAAGTTTAATATTTTATATTTATACTTTAAATTTGTATCATGTATCTTTTAAATGTATCTATTTAAATACATTTAAAAAAATAACAACATTTATATATATATATATATATATATATATATATATATATATATATATATATATATATATATATATGCTAACAATATGTATGTTAACACTATAATGTATAACAAAATGAGATATTTTTTTAATAAATAATAAATACTTCTTTAATAATGAAATGTTTGACTTGGTTAAATATATGAAAATGATTCAATATCTCAAAGTAGTAAAAAAAATTATATTTCTAATACTATTCAAATAGGATTAAAGTGATTTATGAACTTGGTATAAGATTATGTGATTTCGTGTAATAATCATGTATTACACCGATACATACTAATTTTAATTTTCTTTTAAATAAGCATTGTTTCATAAAAAAATACGATAAGGAGTCAATACATTTCTAATCAATTTGGAAGCCACGTTCGAACCTAGGTTGGTATGTAAATAATATATTACCTATGTTGTTATGTAAATAATATATTATAGAAAACAATAGAGTTTTGGTCCCTATATCCTTTATAAAAGTTAGTTTTAATTCTTATATCTTTAAATTAATAAACTTGTTCTCAAAATTAAAAAAATATGTTAATTTACTCATTTTTTCTCTAACGGATACAAATATAATTTTCTTTTCTCTAATTTAACCTAGAGTAACATACTGGTATTTGAAGCAACACTAGAGGCCATCAATTATAAAACATGTGAGGGTGAACAAATTTTTCAGGTATAACAATAATTATAAGGTTGTCATTTATCCATAAAAATTAATAAAAAAAGGTTTTTAAATTATTTTTTGTTGTAATTTTAACTTTATTTTAAAATCATAACACTTGATTTTTGGTAATTGTACATAAAAAATCACTAAAAAATGTACTTAATGCATTAAAAAATAAAACTTTTTCTATTAACTAATTTTAATATCTCTACTAACTAGTAGAAATAAACTGTTAGGTCCATAGGAAACAATTACACACTTTATTTTATATCTTATTATATAAAAGTAATTATTTCATACAAATTATGACTATAACTATAACAATGAAGGAATTTGCTATAATGTTTACCGATTTTAGAAATATATGATTTTATCGAAAGGATAAGTGGGAAAATTTACTCTTATGGTACAATATTTTAAGAAATAAATTAAAAATTATATATTTAAAGAAAGGTTAGCATAGGCTAGACCTATACATATGCCACATCACGCATATACATGGGTTGAGCCGCTGCAGGGTCAATGCCACAACACAAATATGCGTGGGCTGAGCCGCCGCATGGTCTAATGTTCACAACGTGGGTTTAGCCCAAGCACAACCCACACATATTAGTTTATAAAATTTCCAATTTTTTCAAAATGTTCATCTTTACCATTTTTTCAAAATCTTGAGCTCTTAAACCCTAAAACGCACCGTCGCTGCCTGTGTTATCCCATTTCTTCACCATTTTTGTTCAAATTGCATCCTCACTCCGTTGTAAGTTCGATTTTGGTTGATTGTTCGGTTTAATTTTTGATTTCGTTATTAGGTTTGTTGATTTTCAATTTTTGGATTAAGTGTTGCGGTGGTTTGTGGTGGTCGACGTTTGGGTGTGTGGTGGTCTATAGTGGTCGATGTTCGGACGTGGTTGGTGGTCGACGGTGGTCTGAGCTTTGCACTACAGGTTAGTTGAATGGTTTGCCATGTGTTTGGGAAATACCCTACGCATTGCTGTTGGAAACCATGGTGGTATTGTAGTTTGGAAATGTTTTAATACCCTGTACCCTGTGTTTTAATAACATGTGTTGTATAAGAACTATAAGACATATGGGATAAAGCAATTGTCTTTAAGTAGTAATTTGGAATTTCCTGCGAGAAAATTCTCTGGCACCTATAGTAAAATGTTTCTTCCTTGATAACAATAAAGACGAAAAAAGGGTAGCATGAAAGTAAGGAATATAGCCATGTGCATTTAGATACCCAATTTGATAGCAATTGTTCTTTGCATTTTAAATTCTTCGTAATATGCACGCTCGGTGGATTATGTTAATTTTTAGGAAGGGAACATACCCAAAACATAGCCAAGACAAAGGTATAAAGACACCAACATCGAATGTTGAGGTATATTAGCCATAAAAAAAAGAATTGTTTTCATAATAGGGTTTGGTTTAATAGGTTCTGTTAGTCACTTTTTTTAGTAAAGTTAACCTATAGATGTATACATGAACTCCATTAGCAAATGTTAGCTCCTATTGGCCCCGTAACAATAAAGCATTTTGTTATATCTTGACCCCGATAAAGAATACAAAACCCCAACAGGAAACTCTACAGCGTCTTATAAAGTACCTAAGGAAGGAGGGATTGGTCCAGAGAGGTTGTTGGTCCAAAGAAAACATATTTAAGAAACAAAGAAGTTTAAAATATTTCAAAATAAGAACGAAATTACTTCCTACACGTAACTATTGAAATCATTATTAGTATAGATATGATTTTTGACACAATTGATATATTGAAGAGTCAATCACTCAGCAGCCAGAGTAATTGCTCAAATTGGCAAAATTATAAGATTTAGTACAGAAATTGAGTCATGGACCAAATCACTCAGTAGCCAGAGTACTGCTCAAAGGCACTGTTCTTCCTTAGTGAGGAGAGAAAAAGCTATTTTTTTATTTATTTCTTCCTATCTGTCCTTTGACATTAAATGTGAAGATGAATAGAATAAGGAGACAGAACAAAGGTATAAACTTTGGGGATTGGACTAAAACTAGGTTAAGTTGATACTGGATAGTAATATTCAAGGTATGTCTATAATTTTATTCCATATACTTATGGTTAGAATGTTTTGTGATCAATTCCTGGTTTAAAATTATTGTTATCAGAATTATGTGTATGGAATACAATAGAATTACACATTAATTATATACATTTCAAGCTATTTTTCATTGTATCTAAATCTTATGATTCGATAGGTAAATATTGTTTCAACCCATCTAATTCGCTGGTCCTTAATATTGGAATATACAACTGGTAGTGTTGTTGTGGCTCGTGGCACAACCCCCAATTCGGTATGTTATTATTTTATTCTTTAGTTGTGTCATGAGAATTTCTATTGAATGTTTTGCGTTGAATGTTTTGCATGTCTTTAGCTTAATTGAATGAGAAGATTATATGAGGCACTAAAATGAATTAAATGTTTGTGCAGGACCAGATGAAGCTCATACAACAACAGCTTGCCACCATGATGGAGCGTCAACGTGCTGATACTTCAACTGGTACGAGTCAAGTTCACCCACACTGTGATGAAGCTCATGACGACCAGCCCCTCCCATGTGTTTTACATATGTTCTACATGTCTTTTTTCATTTTGTTTTAAAACTGTAATTTTGTTTTTAGACATTGCAGTTTAGTATTTTAATGGACTATAATTACGATTTAGTATTTCAATTCAAAATGGACTATAATGGAGTTCTACATATGCTTGTTAGTGGATGTTTTATGATTTTCAGGGTTTGGTTTTCAATTTTCTAAAATATATTTTTTTAAATTACTCTTTGTTTGGGCTAAGCTCACGTTAATGTCAATTAAATATTTAATATTTCACATCATCCGAGGGCCAAGCCCATACAATAATAAAAATAATATATTATTTTTCTGACTAATGCGAGGGTCAAACCCACGCAAGCTTCAAAATAAATTATTTATTTTATTATAAGCATGGGCTAGGCCTTCGCAAACTCCACCTAATAAAATATTTAATAATTGACGTGTACGAGGGCTTATCCCACGCTACCCTCATGATCACATTTTAAGGTGAGTCCAACCCTCACAAGCTTCTACAACTTCTGCATGGGTCTGACACACACATGCTTTATTATATTTAATTAAGTGTTAGCTTGCGTGGGTATAGCCCACACAAGGTAGCCTCTACCTGACCAACCCACGCAATGTTGGTTTTGCGTCAACGAACCTAGCATGGGTGTCTTTCCCACATTATGCACACACATATGCGTGGGTTTTAGGTGTTTTGCGTGGGCTTTTGGTCCACGCTATTTAAGCATTTTCCTGTAGAGTGTGTGAAGTTCTCCAAGCACACAACTAAGGGAAAGAGGGCAGGGCTTTAACTTTCCAAAATTTTTCAAACACCTCCTCTTTTTCCCATAATTAACACTTACTAATTTGTTGTGAGCCTTTGTCATTGTATACACCTTTCATTCTTCCCTTTCCACTCCGACTCATCATCAATGTCTTTATTTATTACACATCAATTGACTTTATTTTTCACTTTAATTGTGACTTTATCGTTGTAATTGTGACTTTAACGTGAATTTTGTCTCTTTAAATGTGACTTTATCACTGTAAATGTAATTTTATTATTAAACTATGACTTTATCACTTTAATTGTGATTTTTTTATTTTATATGCCATTTTATCCTATGATTCTCGCGTCCGACACAATACCGACACTGACATGTGACGAAGGTGTGTACGACATCGCGTCGGACATAGACTCTTGGGTCAAACATATCTCATGTTACCAAACATGCGGATAAAACACGGTGGAGCGAAGAAGATACGGTTTAGATACTTCCCTCCCATCAAATTCACAAAAATTGGACAAAAGATTGAATACCAAATCAAAAACAAAATCGCACAATAAAATAACAAATATTCGCACAACAACAAGATCAAGTAACAAATATTTGAAAAATATAGAAAACAGATTCGAATATATTTTCATTTCCTAAAATAACTATGTTTCATGACTTATAAATTTTCCCAATAACACCTAGAGAAATCAAAAAGTAAGAAGAGAAAAAAACCTAACAGTGAAAGAAAGAGATAAAGCTACATTGTGTGTAGAAGTTTTGTTGCGAAGAAGCTTCATGCGAAGAAGAACAAACCAAGAAGATGGAGGTGTGTGTGTTGTGATGTGCAAGAAGTTGTGTGTGATTTTTGCTAGAAAGAAACAAGACTTTCGTTGTGCTCTGTGACGCGCAAGAAGCTAAGTTGTGTGTGGAAGAATAGGGAAAGAAGAATGTAAAATAGTGGAAATATTTTTTATTTTTTAATTATTTATTTATAAAAAGATACGTTTTACTAAAAATAATATTAATATAATATACGTTTTAATTTTTTTTATAACCATTATTAACATAATAACTTATATTAATAATTATATTAAATTATATTAATTATTATTTAAAAAATATATTACTAATTATATTAAAAATATATTAAATTATATTTATAATTATATTTCTATAATTTAATCATATGTTTTTTGAAATTATTATTTATTTAAATTTAAAATTTGAATAATATTTTTTTAATTTAATTTTTTTCAATTTAATATTTAAAGTGTTAGGAATTGTGATCTATGTATTTGAAGATCTATTTTAGTCAGTCAATGAAGTATCAAATAATTAAAAAATTATTTTTTTAAAATTATTTGGTACTTCTTTGATTTGATCGAGATAGAGATTATGAGTGAATTTGAAGTATTTATATTGTTGCTCAATAAAATATAATAAGACACTCAAAGAGAGAAAGTCAAGAATTATAATATCTTCATTTGAAGATCTATTTTAGTCTGTTAATAAGATATCAAATAATTAAAAAATTATTTTTGTAAAATTATTTGGTACTTTATTAATTTGATTGAGATAGAGATTTTATGACTGAAGCATTTCAAGGTTTTATTACAATAAATTGTACTATATTAGGTAAACATTTTAATCCTCAATTTTTTTATTTTATTTTTATAAAAATGCATTTACTACTACATTTTTTTTTCTCCATTACTATAATTTTGAGTTTTATTTTTATTTTGCTTCTCAACATTTTTATTTAGAATGAAGTAATATGCTTTAGATTCGTTTTATCGATCTAAGAATCCGAAAGGAGATAATCAAATTTATTTGAATTTAAAAAGATTTTATGCATCTATTTTAAAAAAATTCAATGTTATTTATTTAGGCATTAGGCATCTATTATTAATCATAATGTATAAAATTTTATAGTACAGTTATAAATTTAGTTTGTAATTCTTGTTATTATTTGATTTATGTAAGTTAATTAAGAATTATGTTATCTACTCATTTGAATAACAATATTAACATTATGCTAGACTTTTTTTAATAAAATATTTTTTTGAAAAATTGTATACTTTAAAAATTCAAATATGTTTCTAATGGATTTTGAATATTCCACATTTCATTATTTTTTAGGCAAAAATAAAGAAAAACAACGGAAAACTTTTTTCTGTTTGAGAGTAATGGGGTGGATCATTTTGGGAGAAGAGATCATCTTACTTCTTCTTGAAATATCTTTCTATGAAAATCACCATCTTCTCATTTTCTTTAAAACTCATGTTCTTCACACCTGACTTCTTTCCCTAGCTTTATGTAGATAACATCTTCTTTGTCTACAAAACATCAATACTAACATTATTTCTCTATTTCTTATTTAATTATTTGAATTTTCAAATATAATACGTTTTTTCTAATCTTAAATTGCTATTTTTTATGAGATAACTTCTAACAATCTTTTATTAATGGATAAGGCATATACGAAAATTATTATTATTACTATTATATATATATATATATATATATATATATATATATATATATATATATATTCAAGTTGTTTCAAATTAATGTCTCATGTAACATTTTCTTTTATCAGCAATAAGGAATAAAATAAATGAAAACATTTGGAATGTTCTAAACCTTTGTACACAAAAAATATACACACATAGCCTCAAACATGCTTCAGTTATACAGGCTTCCAAAAATCACAAATAACAAAACATAAAAAATTCACAATCATAATGCACTGTCTTCTTTAAGAACATACACTTGATGATACAATCACATACAATCATGTAATTACTGATGCCTCATTCTTCGAACTCACCTTCCTATAATATTGCATTGATACTTGCAAAAACACAATACAGACACAAAACTTACGGGCCAAGCATGTAGCCTTTGCCAATATGTTAAATTACATATCTTGTTAGTGGTATGCAATATCTCACGCCTAGCACACTACTCTCCAGTTCATACTCCTATCCTCTATACAGTCAATTTAATTAACCTGCCCATGTCCCAACTCACTTTACCCATATCTCTATTAATCTATTAGTTTTAAACAAGTAAGTGGATCGATACGCTAGTCAAAAAATGAGATTCTTGATTTATCATATTTGCCAACAATGAAAGCCCACGTATTAACCTGAGTAACCGCTAATACCTCCAACAAGTCATACTTTCTATTTTTAAAAATAACATCATTTATGGCTTCTAAGTGTTTCATATGATTGACATCCAAACCATTCTCCACACGTTATTACACTTACCACCAATCCAGCCAGCTCAAATCCTAATAGTGAACTTTATTGTGGTGCACATTTTGTACCCCAACTCATGTCTTGTGTAACATTAATCTATTGATGATGGACTACTCTCCCAGTTACATGCATATCATAATTGCATGCACCTTAGAGAAAGAAGGTTTCATCACACCTCTAAATAAGATGATTTATGTGAAAGTTAATTTTAGTTTCTCTTTCTACTGTGGCTTGAATTTGAGAAAATGAGAATAAAATCTATTAAAAATACTTCAGTTAATACAAACTTTGCTAATACAAATTTTGTTAGAGATTAAGAAAATATGAGAACAAAAGTTACTAAAAAAAAAAGTGAGTAATATAAACTTAATCAAGAATGAGATGATTGACTTCAATCATTTAATTAATTGATCAAAAGAATAATTCTTTTTGTTAATAACTTCTTCTCTTATCAGTGTCATCATTTTTAAAGAGGATAAAGTGATAATTTGCAAAGTTAGTCCTGATCAAGCAAACCATTTTACAAAATTATTGATGATAATGTGCAAACATTTATGCTATTTTATAATTTTATATTGAATTTATAAAAATAAATAATATAAATTTATCGTGTTTTAAAATATGATTTTATATTGAAGAAATCATACTTTCTAAAATGTATTTCAAAATATGATTCTTTTGTTACATATTTTTTTATAGAACGTTGTGACGATTTTTATTTTATTTTAAATTTGTGGTGAAATATATAAGTATTATTTTTTTATTATATGAAAAGTGTGTTTCTATACATATTTCTTTTAGTTTTACTCATTGTTTTTAACGTAAAACTCTTGGAGGATGAGATTATAATTTGTTTGGTGCATTTGAGTTTTAAGGACAACGTGAAGAAATTATAATTAATTGTCCAATGCCTATATATTGTTTTCATTACTCAATTCGATCAACAATTCTTTACTAATATCATGGTGTAAGAGCCTCACATTGAAAACAATATTATGAATAAAACTAAAAAGAAAGCAAATTGTACATAAAAACTCCATTTCTATATCATAAAAAAAATATTACCTTTTATCTCTATATATAGCTTGTGCTATAGGTTGTTGCAAGTTATTAAGTTTAATGGCTTCCTTTCTTTTTCCTCATGTAAAAAGGGTTGGTATCCCTTGTACAAAGTCTATAACATATGGAGTTTAGTTTGATTCCTGAAAAAACAAAAAGGTAATAGGATAGAGTGATAGGAAGTGAAATATGAGTTTGTTTTCGTAGGTTCCATTGAAGCTTCTACAAGACATATACATTTTTGAACATGATATATCTTCTAAATATAGAATCAAATAATAATATATAAATAAGTATAAATAAATTGGCATTCTCGTGAAATAAGGCACAATTACTAGTTCAAGACCTGTATAAAAAAAAAAGAATCAAATAAAATATGGTATGTGGCCTCATAACGAGACTAAAGTAATGTTCAAATGGTCATATTTAGAAACACTACCAATGTTATATCACATATAGATTACTGCACCAGACACAAATTGTCAAATTTAAAGAAAAATAATTTGAAGTATGTAAAGTAGAAAGTTGACAAATTAAATAAAGTAATTTTTTTTATTACGAATAAGAAATAAATAAGTATAGAAGACTTGCTGTTGGAACCCTTGTACACAACATAATTACTAGCCTTCTAGGCTTATAGTAGAAAACACTGCATTACCATTAACATGCCAATACCAAATGTTTTGGCCCCATTACATGTAGCTCAATCTTATGCCACATCTCCTTTAACTTCAATTTCAATATTGGACCCCAATTTGTATATAAATACCAACCCTATAATTCAATTTACACAGACCGTATGAAATGCTTCTGCACTGTACATATATCATGCTATGAATCCCATTTAAGGTAGCAGTTGTAATTCAGCATTGGTTCAGCCCATATCAGATTTTGGCCTTCATGAAAATCATGTTGTTTCCCTCAGATTGTGTAGTTCCTTTCTGCAATTTGCGTTTCACACTAACTTACTTTACTATTCTCCACACGTTGTTGCGCTTACCACCAATCTAGTCAGCTCATCCTAATGAGTGACTGTGAACTTCATTGTGGTGCACATTTTGTATCCCTACTCATGTCCCGTGTAATATTAATCTATTGATGATGGACTACTCTCCCAGTTACATGTATATCATAATTGCATGCACCTTAGAGAAACAAGGTTTCATCACACCTCTAAATAAGATGATTTATGTGAAAGTTAATTTTAATTTCTCTTTCTGTTATGGCTTGAATTTGAGAAAATGAGAATAAAATCTATTAAAAATACTTGAGTTAATACAAACTTTGCTAATACAAATTTTGCTAGAGATTACGAAAATATGTGAACAAAATTTACTAAAAGGAAGTGAGTAATATAAACTTAATCAAGGATGAGATGATTGACTTCAATCATTTAATTAATTACTCAAAAGAATAATTTTTTTGGTAATAACTTCTTCTCCCTTATCAGTGTCATCATTTGATAAAGTGATAATTTGTAAAGTTAGTTCTGATCAAGCAAACCACTTTACAAAATTATTGATGATAATCATATTTATGCTATTTTATAATTTTATATTGAATTTATAAAAATAAATAATATAAATTTAACGTGTTTTAAAATATGATTTTATATTGAAGAAATCATACTTTCTAAAATGTATTTCAAAACATGATTTTTTTGTTACATATTTTTTTTTTATAGAACTTGTGACGATTTTTATTTTATTTTAAATTTGTGGTGAAATATATAAGTATTATTTTTTTTATTATATGAAAAGTGTGTTTCTATACATATTTCTTTTAGTTTTGCTCACAATATTGTTTTCAACGTAAAACTCTTGGAGGATGAGATTATATATTTTTTGGTTCATTTAGATTTTAAGGACAGCGTGAAGAAATTATAATTAATTGTCCAATGCCTATATATTGTTTTCATTAGTCAATTCAATCAACAATTCTTTACAAATCTCATGGTGTAAGAGTCTCACATTGAAAATAATATTATGAATAAAACTAAAAAGAAAGCAACTCGTACATAAAAACTCCATTTCTATATCATAAAAAAAATATTACCTTTTATCACATTTTAGAAATAGAATAAAAATTGTTTTGAAACTTTTTTACTTAAAAAAATTATTTGACTCGAATTCATATTTAGAGTCACCATCACTTTATTTTAAATGGTGAGTGCAAATTTTATTTATCCATGTAAACAAATTTTTTAAAATTTACATATAAAGTAAATGTAAAATGTAAAAAAAAAAAAAAAAAAAAAAAAAAACACACACACACACACACACACATATATATATATATATATATATATATATATATATGTATGCTAAAACTATAATCTATAACAAAATGAAATTTTTTTTAATAAATAATAAATACCTCTTTAATAATGAAATGTTTGACTTAGTTAAATATATGAAAATGATTCAATATCTCAATATAGTAAAAAAATTTATATTTATAATACTATTCAAACAAGATTAAAGTGATTTGTTGACTTGATATAAGATTATGTGGTTTCGTGCAATAATCATGTATTACACCGGTAGATACTAATTTTAATTTTCTTTTAAATAAGTATTGTTTTATAAAAATATACGATAAGGAGTCAATTTATTTTTAATCAATTTGGAAGGCAAGTTCTGACCTAGGTTGCTATGTAAATAATATATTACCTGTGTTGCTATGTAAATAATATATTGTAGAAAAAAATAGAGTGTTGGTCCCTATATCTTTCATAAAAGTTAGTTTTAATTCTTATATCTTTAAATTAATAAACTTGTTCTCAAACTTCAAAAAATACGTTAATCTACTAATGTTTTCAACTTTGTAACAGATAAAAATATAATTTTCTCTAATTTAACCTAGAGTAATATACTTGTATTTGAGTTATGAATGGACGTCATCAATTATAAAACACGTGAGGGTGAACAAATTTTTCAGGTTTAACAATAATTATAAGGTTGTCGTTTATCCATAAAAATTAATAAAAAAGGTTTTTAAATTATTTTTTTTTAATTTTGACTATATTTTAAAATCATAACACTTGATTTTCAATATGTACATAAAAAGTCACTAAAAATGTACTTAATGTATTAAAAAAATAAAACTTTTCCTGTTAACTAATTTTAATATCCCTACTAATTAGTAGAAATAAACTGTTAGGTCTATAGGAAACAATTAGACACTTTATTTTATATCTGATTATACAAAGTAATGATTTTATACAAATTATCCCCATGCCTATAACAATGAAGGAATTTGCTATACTATTTTATTGATTTTAGAAATACATGATTCTATCGAAAGGGTTAGTGAGAAAATTTACTCTTCTGGCACAATATTTTAAGAAATAAATTAAAATGAATATATTTAAAAAAATTAATATATTTAAAGCAAGGTTAATGTAGGCCAGACCCACGCACATGCCACATGGCGTTTGGTGTGTGGGCTGAGTCGCCGCATGGTCAAATGTTCAAAGCATGGGTTTTTCCCATACACAACCCTGCCCATTCCTGCGTTCGTCTTCCTTATCTGTGACAACCATAAACCCTAAAACACAACACGCCTGCCTGTGTCCCAAGTCCTCCCATTTTTTCACTATTTCTGTTCAAATTGCGTCCTCATTCCATTGTAAGTTTGATTTTGGTTGGTTGTTCGGTTTAATTTTTGATTTTGTCATTAGGTTTATTGATTTTTCAGTTTTGGATTAAGTGTTGCGGTGGTTTGTGGTGGTCGACATTTGGGCGTGCGGTGGTCTGTGGTGGTCAGCATTTGGACATGGTCGATGTTCTACGGTGATCTGAGCTTTGCATTACAGGTTAGTTGAATGGTTATTCACCTCTGTGCCCTTAGCCTGTGTTTTGGAAATGCCCTGTCTTCACCAAGGAGCACAGTGACCTTCAATGAACATAAAAGCTTGGGAAAATCCTCGGTTTTCATGTTTTGTTTTCATTATTTCCATTATTTTGAACTTTTGTTTTGGGGATGGGAGATTTTAGAGTTGCTTAAATTAGGTTGAGATAAGTAAATCTAATAAAAAAAACATTGTGTTACCTGTTGAAATTCTTACATTAAGAACAAAATTATAAATATGACTAAATTGATTTTATAGAATCAAGTTAGACTTTAATTTATTTTCTAAGATAATGTATGAATTTATTATAATAAAATTTGTTAGGCAGACATCACACATCTACTAAAAGTGTGATCAAACCAAGTGCTAGTTTCCATGCTTCAGAAAATCAGTTGAATTTCATTCTTTTTATATTGCAATTTTGAATGTTGTGATTTGTCTAAGGACTAACTGAGGTTGAATTGGGAGACTTGTAGTTCCATGTTCCAGTGACGTGGTCTCATGGGAAGAAATATGAACTAACTCTAGAACAGTTGTCGTTATTATAGAGCAAGAAACCTGCAACATTTGCAGGGATAGAATCAAAGGTGAGATAATTGTACTTTCCTTCTTTGCCTCTCACTTTGGATATACTCTACAAAAATTATTGCAATCTTCTTATCTAAAATAAATTTTTGGTTGTGTAATTTTCTTTTTTGATAAGCAACATTATAAGGCACTTAAAAATTTTACTCATGAGATTGTGAAGTCAACATATATGTTGAGAAATATTCAGTTCAAATATGACTAAACTTTCAATTATGTTTTAGGGGTCCATTGCGGTTGGAAACCATGCTGATATTGCAATTTGGAAACCAAAGATGGAGTTTGAGCTGAATGAACATTATCCTATTTTCCATAAACACCTTGTACGTCTTGATTTTTCTTTATCCTATTATTGAACTCATTTTGTCAATGACTCTCTTTGTTCTTAATTATAATTGAAACTTCAAACTATTATGTGGTGGCTTCTTGCTAAATTTTTCTTGTTTGACAATTGCATTTGGGAAAAGTAGATGCTAGAGGAACCAAGTTGTTCCTCCCATACTTCAGTAAAGGAAAAACGAAAGTTCCTCTAACTACAAACTGCATTATTTCTTTATTTGTGTTGATAATTACTTTTCTCTTAGAAGAAACAATTAAGAAAAAAAGGTTCACTCTTTCATAAAGATATAGTATTGCCCACTTTACCAATAAATGCTAATATTTTGGCTATTTTTTTTGAATCACATGTGTTAAACAATGGCCCTATTGGTATCGATAATATTTTGTTTAGGAAATAAATTGACTCGAAAATGATGGTGCTTATTTCGTGCTTCCTTTTGTTCTCATATTCAATACAAATGATGGTTACTTTTATTTTCAGTGTTGCTTGGTTAATTGGCTGGTCCTTAATATTGGAATATACAATTGGTAGTATTGTTGTGGCTCGTCGCGCAACCCCCAATTTCATATGTTATTATTTTAGTTTTTAGTTGTGTCAGCTTTGCTAGGTTTTGAATTTGAGAATTTTTATTGAATGTTTTGCATGTCTTTAGCTTAATTGCGTGAGAAGATGATCCGAGACACTAAAATAAAATGAATTAAATGTGTGTGATTAGGCTGCACTTTTTAAGGTAAGGAGAATTTATCAGTCATGTCTGAACCGAAGTGATTTAAAAGCTGGGAATGAGAAGTTATAATAAGAATAAATGGGAGAATGTCTATTCTCTCCCAAGTTTGAATTAATTCTTGCATACCTTCTCTCATCTCAACCTTGTCTCGTATTATTCAAGTATGATTTGACACCAAATGAAGAAGAATTATGTTCATTGTAACCAGATATATCACTTCTTCAAAAAATAATAATATGTAAACTTTAAGTTATGATATTTTAATAAACAAAGGTTGTAAAAGTTAACAATTTGTATTTTTCATTTATTTGAAACATTAACCAAATATTTACATCATACATAAAAATTGTAAATAGTCATATCACTTTTTAAATAAAATGAGAATTATTTTTACATTATTATCAAATATAAATATAATAAAATATAAGTAAACTAACACTAAACTTAAAATTGTGTAATCTTGCAATATTGACACAATAATATTTTAAAATATGTATTTAAAAAATATAAAAGATGGCATAATAATATTTTTAATCTATATTTAAAAAATCTAAAAGATGGCACAATAATATTTTAAAATTGGTTGCTAACATATTCCCATCAAAGGTACCTAACATTTTATTCTTTGAAAAAGGAAAATTAAAAAAGAGACTTTAAAAATTATACCTATAAAAAATTGTCACACTCCAAGTCTTGATAATTGATGGAATCCAATCCCATTTGCTAAACCTAATTTGAGTGGTGACCCCTTCTTTCATTATCTTCTGCCTACTCATTTGTGTGAAGCAAATTCTTTTGATAACACATTCATCAATAACGTTTTTGTTTGTATTCATATATAATAAAAAGTGGTACTTATGTTAATAATATAATTTTAATCACACTTAAAAGCTATAATTATGATTTTATGGATTATAATTAATAATACTTCTACTTTCTCATCCACCAACATCTTGTCACCATGATGGAGCATCAACGTGCTGATACTTTAACTAGTACGAGTCAAGTTCATCCACACTATGATGAAGTTGATAACAACCAACCTCTTCCATGAGTTCTACATATGCTCTACTTGTCTTTTTTCATTTTATTTTAAAATTATAATTTGTTTTTAGACATTTTAGTTTAGTATTTTAATGGACTATAATTACAAATTAGTATTTCAATTCAAAATAGACTATAATGTACGAGTTCTATATATTCTCTCATTACTAGATATATTTATTGTTAATGGATGTTTTCTGATTTTCAGGGTTTGGTTTTCAATTTCTAAAACATTTTTTTTAAATTACTCTTTGTGTGTTTTAAGCCCACACTAATGCCAATTAAATATTTGATATTTCACATCATGCGAGGACTAAACCCACGCAATAATCAAAATAATATATTATTTTAATTTTAAGCTTTCTGACTAATGCGAGGGCCAAACCCACACAACTTTAAAAATAAATTCTTTATTTTATTATAAGCATGGGTCAGGCCCCTACAAACTCGAACTAATAAAATATTTAATAATTTACGTGTGTGAGGGTCAATTCCATGCAAACCTCATGATTGTATTTTAAGCGTTTGTCTGGCCCATGGAAGCTTTTGCCAGCTCTGCGTGGGTCTGGCCCATGCACGCTTTATTACATTTAATTAAGTGTCAGGTTGCCTAGGTGTAGCCCACGCAAGATAGCCTCTACCCAACAGACCCATACAACCTTGGCTTTGCATCAAGGAACCAAGCGTGGTTCTCTTCTACACGTTAAGCCCATGCATATGCGTGGGCTTTTGGTGCTTTACGTGGGCTTTTGGCCTACGCTATTTAAGTGTTTTCCTGTAGTGACTATACATTTTTGTAGATTCTTTTATTCTGTTACATCTATAAATGTCTGGAAGCGCAATTAGTGGAGATTGTTCTGTCTGTTAAGTGGAATAGGAATTTTTTTTATGTGTGTTTTTGGCAAGGGGAGAAAGAAGTCGGATGCACTGTTCAATCAAGATATAGAGCTTTGAGGGAGGATCATCATAGTCAACATAGGGAGTGTTTCAGATATTTATGGGACTTAAAGGTGCCAGGGACAACTAAGATCTTTGGATGGAGGGCTTAATTAGATAGGCTCCCATCCATAGCCAATCTTGAGAGGAGAGGTGTGGGGATGGGGTCAAATCTCTGTCCGTTATGCACTAAGGAGGTTAAAACTATTCAGCATCTATTAATTACTTGTGAGGTGACACAACGATTGTGGGTAAAGTGTGATAAGTGGTTAGGGATTTCATCGGTGAGAAAAATTGAAGTTGATAGTAATTTTTGAGGGCTTTCCTTAAGTATTTTCAGTGCTAAAGCCAATAAAGTTTGGAAAGGAATGTGGTTGGCACTAGCAAAGGGAATCTGGAACCATAGAAATAGGCTGATCTTTAATAATGGGAAGGTTGATGAGGTAGAGATCTTTGCACTAGCAGAAATGAATGCTTGACCTGGGCTAAGTTTAGTGGAATTAGAGTGTAAGGGTCACTTTCAGAATGGTTCATGAACCCATTTGACCTATTAAAACAAATTTAGTAGGACGTTGGTTGTGATAGTACCTATGTTTGAGTTGTAGGGAAGAATCATAAATGGATAGTAAACTATGGGTAGGAAGGATATTGGTGCTTTTATTTGTGTAGGAAATCTGGTTCGTAATAGAATACCAATAAGGGATTTTTGTTTGGAGAATGAGAAGATTACATCTTCAAGAATTTGCTCGGTCATCCGTTTGGAGGAGGTGCAAGATTCACGTGTCTTTGGAAGGTCAAAAAAGTTCAGATATTTTAGGAGCACCTAGTTGTTTTAGCACTCTTACTTTTTTCTACTTGTATCTATATAGTTGGTGGAGTGTTCTTGTTGTAGTATGTTTTTGGCAATGATGGAAAAAATCTTGGTTATATGCCAAACGCATTGCATGCATTTCACGTGTCTTTGGAAGGTAAAAAAAGTTCAGATATTTTAGGAGCAGCTAGTTGTTTTAGCACTCGTACTTTTTTCTACTTGTATCTATATAGTTTGTGGAGTGTTCTTGTTGTAGTATGTTTTTTGCAATGATGGACAAAATCTTGGTTATATGCCAAATACATTGCATGCATTTAGCTTTTTCACTTTGGTAGGGTATTTGTGTGTAGGATTTGGATCTAGGATAGAGATATTATTTTCGTATTGTACTTTTTGTATTACGGTTAGAGCACCCCTTAAGTGGTCTTATTAATTTTATTTTTTGCTGTTAAAAAAAAATCTATAACAGACACCTGCATCCATGTACCATATATGTTTTGCCAAAGATTTCCAACCTAATTGGTTTTATTGAATATTTTTTAATTAATAAGATTGATATAAAGATATCAATCAAATAAAAGATATCAATCATTATAAATAAAAGAACAATCAAATAACCAAGATAAAACTGAAAATTTCAGACAGGAGTAAAAAACGTGAACAAAAAAATATGCCAACCACAAAATTGAATGATTAAAAGTTACCATCATATTAAATTTCTCAATGTTCTCATTGAACACTTTAAATGCTTCATACTCACTGAAGTATGAAATGAGTGAAGTATCAAATCTCAATCAAATTAAAGAAATACTAAATAATTTTTAGAAAATAAATTCTATTATAAAATTATTTGATACTGCTTAAGATAAATCTTCATACATAATCAAGAAAAAAAAAAACAAATAGCTAAACCTAGCAGAAAGAGGATAAGCCCCAATTCTACCAATTGAATGCCTTATTACATTTTGTTGATGAGCTTTACACTTATATATCTAGGCCTTCTGAGTAGCAAAGATCAATTAAGCATTTAATATTTATGTAAACATTAACTAATTACATAAATACTTTCATGTGTAAATTAATAAATATTTTCATCAACGAGTAAATACACACAAGCTTATAATAAACGCGTATGTTAATCTGTAAAAATTATAAATGCATTATTAAATACTTTCATATTATAAATACAAATTAAACATAAATATTTAATAAATGTATTTTTTAATTATTATTTATATAAACATTAAATAATATAATTAATTATATTTATTAAATATGATATATAATTAATATATTATGCACTGAATGTTGACTTCATGAAAAAAATAATACATTCATGTTTTAATTTTTTTTAACAACAAAAAAATAAATTAAATAAGATGGAACATTCATCTTTTAATAAGTACATGCACTAAAATATTATAAATACATACATGATTCTAATGAATGCATCTATAAAAAATATAAATAAACAAATTAAATCCTTTCTTATTATAAATATTTTAAGAACGACAAGTTTAACTTTAATTTAAAAGTATTTAATTTATGCATTTATTTATTGTAGTATTTATACAAAAATTAAACAATTCTCTCTGTTTTTTAGTGACAATTTGTTAACAAAAAAATTGTTCCTTTTTATATATATTTTTTTTACATTTTAAAATAACATACCTCAACAAATATTATAAGATAGGAGATAATATCGTTAGCATATTTATCCAATATTATAATAATTATTTGGCATAGGCTTACCTAGGATAGGTTTATGTAAGATAGGTCTATGGGAAACATGTCCATATGAGATTGGTTTATCTAGAATAGGTCTTTGTAAAAGAGGTATGTGTAGAACAAGTCTATATAAGACACATCTATGTAAAACAAGTCTATATAAAACATGTCTTCATAAGACAAGTTTATGTAGATATGTTTATCCTGATAGGTGGCTTGGACTTAAATGTCCAACTCTCCTTTTATTTTGTTTTTTATATTGAAATCACATGACTCAATCCACCACCTTAACTAGACTCAATACCTATATATATTTGTTTGTAACTCAACAAAATATGATAAGACACTCACTTTGAGGGTTAGTAATTATAATCTATATATTTGAAGATCTATTTTGATAAGTTAAATGAAGTATGAAATAATTAAAAAAAATTATTTTTCTAAAATTATATTGTATTTCTTTAATTTGATTGAGTTAGAAATTTCATGAGTGAATTTGAAGTATTTAAATACTTTATTATAATAGATGGGAATTATTAATATAACGGTAAACATTTTAATCCTCTATTTTTTTTTCTTATCAAAATGCATTGGATGTATTTACTACTACATTCTTTTTTCTCCATTGCTATAATTTTCACACTGGTAGAAAAACACTTTTTAACGTCTGCATATAAAGACGGTTAAAACTGAAAATAACGTTGTAAAAAGTGCAGTGACATTTTTGTAAATAAATAAACATTCATAACGTCGGTTGGAGCAAAACCAAGGTTGCAATATCTATATCATGTCGGTTAACAAAAAATAACCATCCTAGAAAAGATAGTAAAAATAAAAATTCAAAATTTTAAAAATTTAATATGGTGGTCGAGTAACCACATCAGTTAGAAGCTTATAACCGACGTGGTGTGTACCAACACGACGTTGGTTCTGGGAGTCCTACCGATGTCATACGCCCTCTGGTAATTTGGTGAAAAAATTGGGTAAATTAGGGTTCAATACAACGTCGATTAAGAGCTTAGAACCGACGTTGTGCTCTCTCTGAATTTGAATTTGGGGGTTTTAGTGGGGTGCACCATGTCAGTTAGGAGCTTATAACCGACGTGGTTGTGCCTGTTTTAACCCACTTCACGCGTTTTCACTTTCTCTTTTCTTCTCCCTCCACTGCTCGTGCGTTCTTATGCACTGTTTTGGCGTCTTCTTTGTTGCGTTTCAACCTCCTTTGGTTCTCCATTCAACTCCATTGCACTCTTGGTCCTTCATTTACGTTGAGAGCTTCGTTTGAACGGTTTCATTTTTGTTTCATGCTCTGTTCGAGGTACTCTTCATTTGAAACTTTTAATGGTTCCTTTCTCCTCCATTTTCATTTGCTTTCACTGATTGTGGTTTTTTATTGACTATTTGTTTGCGTTTTGTGGTTTTAGTATTGTTCGTTTGTCCCCATTTGTGTTTGTTAGTCTTCTCGGTTTGGCATCACCACTGCTCTACAAGAGGTATGTTTTTATCAACTTTGAAATGGAAGAACAATATGATTTGAATGGTTATTTGTATGATTAGAATGCCTGTTTGGATTTGAATGCTTTTTGTGTTCTGTTTGTTACATAAGAAGGCATCGAACGATATGAAACAAATTGTACAAAGGTATCATTTAATTAACTTTAAGTAATATATATCACTCTTTTTTGTATAATAAGAAATTTACTAAACAACTTGGATTTTAATGCAATGAATGTGTGTAATGTTCTGTGGGGAAGATCTACATCCACAACTCAAAACCTCAAATGGATATATCCAAAGGTATTTAATTATAAATTTAATTCTAAAGTAAGTCTATTAAAATTAGCATTCAAGTATTTGATGATTCAACTTTAATGAAAGTGCAATAAGCAACAAGGAGGCTGGGAATGTGGATATTACATCATGCAATGGATAAGAACCATAGCAAGAGCTGGTATCACAGATTCTTGGGAGCAGGTAAGAACATGTCTTAAGTTTGTAAATATGTCAAATGTTTGTCAAGTTTGAAGTTCCAAGATTAAAGTTTGTACATTTATTTCAGGTTTTTCAATATCCAAAGCCATTAGACAAGCAAACAATAGAAGATCTTCAAAAAGAATAGGCAAAGTATTTTCTCCAAATTAGAAGTAGTTCTTAGTGTAGATTAGAAGTAGTTCTTAGTGTACATTAGTGTAGTTCTTAGTGTATATATTTAACTACGAACTACAATTGTATATGATTTGTGTATATTGAAATGTATTCTAGCTGGTTTCTGAAACGATGTAGCGTGGTTAGTAGCTAATTGAATATGTATATTTAAAAAAAAAACACATACACAATGTCGGTTATGGCAAAAACCGTCATTGTAATGGCTTCACCACATAAGTTATGGTCAAAACCGACGTGATGTTGAATCTGGAAAAATACTAAAAGAAACACCACGTCTGTTTTAATGAAGCAACCTACATGGCCAGACTCTTCAACACGTCGGTTTGGGCACCAACCGATGTGGTGATACATTCCAATATTAAAAATTCATATAACCACCACATCGGTTGTCGGGTCTAAACCGACGTGGTGGTGTATCTTCAACACTACCAAAAATGTGTCTTTGACGTCGATGCCTGGTTTAAACCGACATGGTGGTTGATTACATGACGTCAATTATTTAACCGACGTTATGTTTGAAAACATTCAACATCGTCTTCATCAACGTCGGTTCGGGAGCCGACGTTAAGGGGCTCCCAAAATCGACTTTGAAGACCTTTTTTCTACTAGTGTCAGTTTTATTTTATTTTGCTTCTCAACATTTTATTTACCACGAAGTAATCATATTAATGGTTTAGATTCATATTATCGATTTAAGAATCCAAAAGGAGTCAATCAAATTTATTTAAATTTAAAAAGATTTTATATTTCTATTTTAAACAAATTCAATGTTATTTATTTGGGCATTGGGCATCTATTATTAATTATAATGTATAAACTTTTATAGTACAGTTACGAATTTATTTTGTAATTGTTATCTTTCCATGGAAATCACCATCTTCTTACTTTCTTTAAAACTCATGTCCTTCACACCCAACCATACTTCTTTCCCTAGCTAACTTTCTATAGTGAACATCTGTCTTTGTTTTACAAAGCATCAATAGTTGTATTATTTTTGTGTTCCTCATGTATTTACTTCCATTATTTCCATGTTTCTCATTTAATTATTTGAATTTTTGAATAAGTTCGGTTTTTTCTCATCTTAATTGGTGTTTTTTATGAGATAACTTATGGCAATCTTTTATTAATGATGAAGGCATATAATTCATATCAATGTTTCGTGTTTTTTTTTTTTTTTTGAACAACAAAGAATGATATAAATGGGAGTACTTCAGGAGTACTCTAATCTTATTACAAGAAGAAAAAATTTTTAGAATGTACACAAATGCACGAGAGAGGACAAAAGACCAAGTTCAGATTATAAAACACAATGAGCTACACCCTAAACACCTACAATTCCAAATGCGTTGACTATAAATCATTTACATTACTGCATTACACTCTTCAACGCATACACTTGGGCATCTTGCAGACTGTATTTCTGTCCCACCTCTCACGGCTGTCACAACTATCATTGGAAAATGTAAGGCACTTCATACGAAACATATTATCATCTCAATGTTAGCATGCACTGGTGTATTGCTTTCCTTCCACCCTTGTCCCTAGTCTTTAGAACCCCATTGCATAATTTAGCCTTAAGTGTGCTTCACCACGCTCCTTCTTCATTTTTAGGAATGTTGCTAATTAAAGCTGTCATGCTGTGCCTATAAAAGAATACAAACAAACCTTGTACCCTTAAATAAATGATAAATAATTATTATGTGAGAATCATTAACGATTATGTTAGAGTAATTATTTTGTTATGATCCTATTATTCCATGTACTCTATATAGAGAGTATTTTCTTTCATCAACAAAGATGTCATATTAACCACATATTATGTGGTAAATAAAGAAATGAATGAAAAAGAACAAAGGATATGAGGGTGAAAATATATCTCTTTTTTATATTCCCTTGATGAAAGAAAATACTTTATATAGAGAGTACATGGAATAACATGATCACAATAGAATAGTTACTCTAACATAATTGCTAATAATTCTCACATAATAATTATTTATCATCTTTTACTCTAAATTTAAATATAAATATATAGGCCTTTAAATCTTTTCATTCAACTACATCCACATATCTTCATCACTTCATAGGAAATACCTGCATCCATGTAATAGATATCTTTTCAAAAAAACTGTCTAACTTGATTGGTCTTCTTGAAGTTCTTCAATTTATTGGATTGATATAAACACAAAACATCACCAGTTCATTATAGATACAAAAAATCAAATAACCAAATAAAACTGAATTTCCAATAGCAAAAAAAATAAATGGGTACCAAAAAAATATATGAACAATAAGATAACCACAAAATTGAACGATTAGAAATTACCATCATATTAAAATTCTCAATCTTCTCAATAAACACTTTAAATGCTTCCTAGTCAGTGAAGAATCAAATCTCAATCAAATCAAAGAAGTACCAAATAATTTTTACAAAATAAATTCTATTATAAAATTACTTGATACTTCTTTGACTGTTTAAGATAGATCTTCATACAAAACCAAGAAAAAAAATCAATTAGCTAAACCTTGAAGAAAGAGGAGAAACCCCAATTCTACCAATTGAGTGCCTTATTACATTTTGTTGGTGAGCTTTGCACCACTATAAATAGGCCTTCCCGGTAACAAAGATCAATTAAGCATTTAATATTTATATAAATATTAAATAAATACATAAATACTTTCATGTGTAAATTAAATTTAAAACTCTTAAAAACAGGATAAATACACGCTTCTAATAAATATTTTCATCAAACAGTAAATACACACAAACTTCTAATAAATGCATACGTTAATCAGTAAAAATTATAAATACATTATTAAATACTTTTATATTATAAATACAAATTGAATATAAATATTCAATGAATGTATTTGTTTAATTTTTATTTATATAAACATTAAATAATATAATTAATTATATTTATTAAATACAATATATAATTAATATATTATGCACTGAATTTATTAATGTTGACTTCATGAAAACAAACATATACATTCATGTTTTATTAAATATATGCACTAAATAGTTTCATATTATAAATATATACATGATTATGATTCTAATGAACGCATCTGTAAAAAACATAAATAAACACATTGAATCCTTTCTTATTATAAATATTTTTAAGAACGATAGGTGTAACTTTAACATAAAAGTATTTCATTTATGCATTTATTTATCGTAGTATTTAAATAAAAATTAAATAATACCGCCTCTATTTTTTTAATGTCAAAATTTTAACAAAAAATTGTTCCTTTTCATATTTTTTTTTTGCATTTTAAAATAACATATTCTTTTTCAGTTATATATTCTTAATTTAATTAATATATAAGAAAAAAATAGTTATCCTGACAAAGATAAAATGAAATAATATATAAATATACATTAAAATAAAAAGTTGATGAAATACAAAAAGTAACTCACTTCAAATTGGATTAAAAATAAATAAATAATTTTCTTAGTTTGACTAGAAAACCTCAAAAATATTATAAGATAATAGATAATATCGTTAGCATATTTATCAAGTATAATATATAATTATTTAACATATGTCTATCTAGGACAAGTTTATGTAAGACAGGTCTATGTAAAACAGGTTCATATGAGATAGGTTTATGTAAAACAGGTCTATGTAAGACAAGTCTATATAGAACAGGTGTATGTAGAACAGGTCTATATAGGACAGGTCAATGTAGAACATGTCTATATAAGACAGGTTTATGCAAATATGTTTACACTTATATGTGGATTGAATCTCCAACTCGCCTTTCATTTTATTTTTCTGGATTGAAATCACATGACTCATTCCACCACCTTAGCTAGACCTAATGCCTATATATATTTGTTTCTAGCTCAACAAAATATAATAAGAAACTCAAAAAGAGGGTTAGGAATTGTAATCTCTGTGTTTGAAGATCTATTTTAGTCAGTCAATGAAGTATCAAATAATTAACAAATTATCTTTCTAAATTATTTGGTACTTCTTTAATTTGATTGAAATGGAGATTTCATGAGTGAATTTGAAATATTGAGATTGTAGCTCAAAAAAATATAATAAGACACTCAAAGGGAGGGTTAGGAATTGTTATTTTTGTGTTTGAAGATCTATTTTAGTTCGTCAATGAAGTATCAAATAATTAAAAAAATATTTTTCTAAAATTATTTAGTACTTCCTTGATTTTGATTTGATTGAGACAGAGATTTGGTGAAAGTATTCAAAGGCTTTATTACAATAAATTGTATTCTATCAGGTAAACATTTTAATCCTTTATTTTTAGGGTTTTTATATAAAAAATACATTGGATTGGATGTATTTGTTATTAATTTTTTTCTCTATTTCTATGATTTTCAGTTTTATTTTCATTTGGCTTCTCAACATATTTATTTAGGATGAAGTAATCATGTTAATGGTTTAGATCGTATTTTCGATCTAAGAATTCGAAAGGAGTTAATAAAATTTATTTAAATTTAAAAAGAAATTATACATCTATTTAAACAAATTCAATGTTATTTATTTGGACATTGGGCATTTATTATTAATTATAACGTATAAAGTTTTGTAACACAGTTATAAATTTATTTTGTAATTCTTGTTATTATTTGGTTTATGTAAGTTAATTAAAAATTATGTTCTCTACTCATTTGAATAACAATTTAATATTATAATTTAATATTATGCTTGACATTTTTAATAAAATATTTTTCAAAGAATTGTATACTTTTGAAACTCAAATATGTTTATAATAGATGCTGAATATTCCACATTTAATTATTTTTTTACGGTAAAAATAAAGAAAAAATATGCAAAACTTTTTCATGTTTGAGAGTAACTAAGTGGAATCATTTTGGGAGGAAGGGATCATCTTATTTCTTCTTCAAATATCTTTTCATGGAAATCAGCATCTTCTTACTTTCTTTAAAGCTCATGTCCTTGATCTACAAAGCATAAATACTTGCATTGTTTTTATGTTTCTCATTTAGTTATTTGAATTTTTGAATATAGTTCGGTTTTTCTCATCTTAAATTTGTGTTTTTTTATGAGATAACTTTTGGCAATTTTTTTATTAATGCCTAATTAGGCATACACTTCACATCAATGTTTAATGTATTGACGATGGACTACTCTTTCGAATTACGTGCATATCATAATTACATGCATCTTAGAGGAATAAGATTTCACCTTACCTCTAAATAATACGATTTATGTAAAATTTAATTTTAGTTTCTCTTTCTGTTGTGGCTAGAAATTGGAATGAGAATAAAATTTATTAAAAATACTTGAATTAATACAAACTTGACTATAGATTAAAAAAATATGAGAACAAAATCTGCTAAAAAGAAGTGAGTCAAGAATGAGATGTTCAATCCTTTTATTAATTATTCTAAAAAATAATTCTTTTGGTGAATAACTTCCTCTCCTTTATTAGTGTCATCTTTTACAAAGAGCATAAAGTGATATTTTGGAAAGTTAGTTCTATGTCTGGTCAAGCAAACCATTTTACATTGAATTTATAAAAATAGATAAATTTTAAAAAATATATAAATATAGATAACTCATGTTTCAAAATATGATTTTATATTGAAGAAATCTACTTGTCAAATATATTTCAAAACATAATTTTTCTGTTACATGTTTTTTTTATTGAAAGCCTATACATATTAAACTGAGTAACCGCTAACACCTCCAACAAGTCATACTTCCTATTTTTAAAAATAACATCATTTATGTACTTCCAAGTGTTTCATATGATTGACATCTAAACTATTCTCCACACTTTGTTGCGCTTACCACCAATCTAGTCAGCTCATCCTAATGAGTGACTGTGAACTTCATTGTGGTGCACATTTTGTATCCCTACTCATGTCCCGTGTAATATTAATCTATTGATGATGGACTACTCTC
>Ga0209489_102036_pt1 | contig 41562 bp, 18 predicted proteins | sample SiratrowhiteBW_FD_187527 | JGI IMG/M metagenome (GOLD analysis project Ga0209489, IMG submission 187527) | Root nodule microbial communities of legume samples collected from California, USA - Siratro white BW (SPAdes) (version 2) | ecosystem: Host-associated > Plants > Roots > Nodule | place...
AAATTCCTTTTTTTTTTTTTTAACTCTTTCTAAGTTTAGAAAATAACTAATACATGGTTGTTCTATCATATCACATTGTGGAGGATAGTGAGATAGGGATCAAAGTGAACCAAATCAAAGAGAGTGTTTTAGATAAATAGTTCAATCTTTATTACATATTGTATTATATATATATTTTATAAATGAGAGATGTTGTTAGTATAGTATTTGACACTTAGGTGATTTATCTAAAGTCCAGTTAGATTTTTGGAAGTGTTTAAGGAAGATTTTACTTGTAAAATGTTATAGTTAAATTTATATATATATTATATGTATGTATATTTTTGATTATGATGTTGTAATAAGACCAAGTGTATATGATACTAATAGTTCATATGAAGTTAATTTTCATTGTAGTTGATAGTTTGAATGTATTTGTGTTTGTTTAGGGTGTTATTTTCATTGTTGAGTTTCATATATTTTGAAAGACGTTAATTTTCGAATAAAATATCGCTCAAAGTGGTCGCTCACCATTTAAGTAATATTCAAGACAAAATCTAAATATATTATTTTACCAATGATATTTTTGATGATTATGCATTAGATTTAAATTAATTAGGTTGATGTGTGATATCTATGAGATATGTATATATAATGATATTTGTGTGATATGTGTCTTTTAAGAATGTGACCTCTCATGAGTGTGTTATCCTTACGAGTGTGTCGCAAGTGATAATTAAAATGGTATTGGTTTCGAGAGTCAAGATATTGAGTCTAAAACTATCCAAATACTTCATTAATAAAATCATGTAAATTACACTGAAAGAAATTTGTGTATTAAGTTTGAATGAGTAAGTAAATGAATTATCTTAACATAAGAAATTGAAGTTAATTTACCAATGATGTTTTTGACCTATGAGATGTTAATTTTTGTTGGAATATTCTTAATATGTGTCTTTTAAAAAGTGTCCAATGACAAATTACATTTTTTATTGAAAATGTAAGAATTATACATCTTGGTAACAATGATGTAATTGTAGATTTTGTATGTTGTTGTGTATTATTTATTAAGAATGTGATGGATGATTTCTACATTTTAAAGACAATAATTTCCTTTTAATTTAGCAATTAAACTATCTAACAGTGATGTTTTGTTTGAAGAATAATATATTATTCTTTTGAAAACTCATAAAAAGTTTGTATATATTTTATACATAGATAAAAGTGGATGTATATTTATATTATTATATATTGGTTAATATATAAGTACTATTAGTCCAGATGTTATATAAGAGGCTGACTCAACCCAAACACAAGTGTATACTATCATGGTATTTGCTAGCGAAAATTCTAAAATTGGTCGACGTTAGATCAATATTTGACATGAGTGGAGAAAGTTAATGTTCAAAGCTACAATAAAAATGAGATGGAATTAGAATAATGTTGGCAGAATTTGGAAAGCATGTTAAAATATGGATAGATATATAATTTAAAAGATACCAAGATTCTAGTACAATGGAATAATTATAAGAAAGTAAATTCTTGAAATTTAAAAGTTGTCATGAATTTAACCTATGTTAAATCTCAAAAAATATGTAAGACAAGAATATGTGTTCATTAAAAAGAAGAACGCGTTATAAAATATAATATAAGTGAATTACCATAAACATCTTGTTGAACTCTTTAACATCACCACGAGGGGTCATGTTTTCATGACAATTCTATAAGAAAACTCAAAACAACTACGTTACATGAGCATTTAGTTTTTCTTTTTCAAAACTGGGTTAGAAATGATGTTTCAATCTAATCAATTTCTTTTGTAAAAATAAATAACTAATATTATTTTAATAAGATCTCACATGAATTAGAGATGAGGTCTTTCAATAGTTTATAAAGTGATTATAAACCTCACTTTACAAATCAGTTTTATAAGGTTTAGTTAGGTTTAAAGTCCACTTCTAATATGGTATCAAAGTCTATCGTTGGAGATCCCACGTGAACTAAAGATGAGACCTTTCTATAGTTTATGATATCATAATTATTTATTAAATTATCATAATTGATTTTATTTAATATATCTTTTCTTAATAGAAAATAAAAATAATATATTTAATCTTGGTTGATACATTATCGATTTTAAATAAGATTTTATAATTTAAGTTTTGAAAAATTCTTTTCAGCTTAAAGGAATGATACTGGAATTGTTAACATGATTTTATATATTATATACGTATTTAAAAAAAATCTTTTTATATAATTAAGAATGTCAATTAATTTATCATTTTCCAATTCTAAATAAATATAATCATCAAGATCTAGTTTTTGCTACCTTGTATTTTCTTTTTTATTTAAAGAACACTCACTTGTATTTTTTAATTTTTTTTTAACTTTTATAAATTTATTCATAGTTTTTTTCCTGTGATTTCAACAAAAAGCTCAACTCTTCTCCTATTTTGAAGTTTTGAATTGTCTGATTCATATATTCTAGTTGACACATTTTTATACTTTTATATAGAATTAAAAATTATAATATTTAAAAAAATAAAACCTAATTGCCAAAAAAATGAACTTAATCGGTATTTTGTCTTAAAGTCTCAAGTCTCCTTATACATTCCAATCTTGTCCTTTTGTAAGTGTTCAAATTTAAGTTATAAATTCTAATTTATAAAATATAATTTTCTAATATTTTTCTTGAATATTCACTAATTATTTTTAGATTAATTAAACAATAATAAATAATAAAATGATTTTGAGATAATTTATAAATCGAATATTGATGTTTACTTGATATTGATGCACTGAAAAGAAACAAAAGCCAACACAACCTAATTCTTCAATCTACAACTCCAAACTTCTAAATAAGAACACATCCATGAATGCATTATATAAAATAATAAACAAAGTTGGAATTGGACAATAACGATAATAATATAAAAGAACCAGAAAAAAATTTAAAGAAAGAAAATAAACAAGTAATAGAGTTAGAGAGAGCAAACATATAGAAATAGATGGTACTAATGAAATAACTAACAAAAAGAGATATAAAATTAGAAAACTTTAACCTTTAGAATTCTTTAATCATTTAATATATTTTGAAAAATTAAAAATATTATGAATTTATTAGAAAAAAAATTTAAAATTGTTATTCATCTAATAATATTTATAGTATTCATACAAATTTAACAATAAGTTAAAATATTTTAAATTTTTTAATTAAAAATTACTTTTAAGTTTAACTCTAAAAGAGATTAGAGATTTATTATTCACCCTCCTTTATGTAAAAATGTATTATTTACATATATTATATGTATGTGCAAGTTGTATTTTAAAATACTATATTTTTTATATAATTAAATGTTTTGCACATATCTGTGAGAACGTTTAAAGTATAATTTTCTTCCCTATAGCATATTACCATATTATATATAAGAGTTGATGGAGTAGTTATTTTTCCATAGAAATAAAATGACATTTCGTCATGCATTTGTCTTATTCAAATAAATAATTAATATAGTTTGATAAAAATACGATATAATATAATAAAATAAAATAAATGTAAGTTATTACCATTAAGATGTTAATAAATAATTCATTTCATGTATAGTTATTATTTTAATTAATGCCTATAATGGATTTCTTTTACACATGTTACTTCTCATTTATATATGTAAAACCACTTAATTTAATTTATTTTGTTTTATATTCATCCAAATAAACCTAAAATTTATTCTCTATTAGTTATCACATCTTGTTTATTTTTATAACTAAGTTTTCTACTCTTTATCATCTTATTTATTCTATCTCAAAGTGACGAATTCAAATTTCTTTGACATTAAATTCAAATCTCTCAAACAATATCTCAACTCTAAACAAAACAACATATATAAATAAATTAATTAAAAAATATATTAAATTAAAAATTAATATACACATTAATAAATAAAATAATAACAATTATTATAACAAATAAACTTTAACTCTATAAAATAAAATAGTAGATGTAACATCACATAAAATATATTGACCAGAACATGCACTATTCTAATAATATTATAAATGAAAATTTTAATAATACTATTTGCTCAAGTATAAAAAATTTGATCTTAAGATGCTTTACTCAGGGTTAAAAAAAGATTATTCTTAAACGTAATTAATTTAATCAAATCATTTGAAACTAAACATCTGAAAATAAAATTCAACAATAAGAAAATTTTATATCTATTTAGGATTATTATTAAAACTTGCAACATTATCTATTCATATTCTAAATATAACTACTAATCACACATCGAACAATTAAAATAATGACACAAAGGATGAACTAACTAAATTAAATACATCTACAATTGAATAATAAAATATAATTATATTTATTTGTTTTGTTGTATAACCTAGATGGTCAAAATTCTTAGACAATCCTTAGACTCTATCTAAGCGGGTAAATTGTTTATAAAAATAAATATGAACAAAATCTTTTATCTTGTGAAACATGTGTATCTTTCATCGTGGGAAGTTATCTATCTTGTAGAGTTCTTATTATATCTTCTTTAAGATTTATTCTTGTCACCATGTATTATATGTTGTAAGTCAAGAGTGATATATAAAAAGAATACTCAAATTCTTAGTTAAGAAAGAGATTGAGAATGCACAACCAATAATAGTTTCTACTTGACTTATAATCAATTTTTTATTAATAGAACCATTTGTAGTGTTTTTTAAAGGAAAACTATTTATAGGCTAAGAGTTGAAGGTGGATCAATATAAACAATTGCATTGTTATTGTTTGTTAGAAGGTCTATTTGTTTGCTAAAGGAGTTTCAAGCTCTATTATAGTTAGCATTTAACTTTGTTATTATGGTGTGCTCGAACACATTCCATCTTGCATCAAGTAGTCTCATCCATCCAAGCACTATAATAAATTTATAGACATAACGTAGAATACTAAAAAGATTCAACATCTAATATTTTTTTTTATGATTGGTATTAAGTATGTATATCAATGCCTGACTCAATTTAAGACTTAGATCATCATTAAATTTTAAGAATCTAAGATAATGTGTGAGTTAAGTAAAACCAACATCTATACACCACAATAAATTTTGATTGTGCATTGAAAATCCTTCTTAGTTTGTCATTATATCACCTAGTGTCACTAGTAGAAAAAAGACACTTAATCGCGGTTATATAAGGTTTACAAGTGCGGTTTCGAAACCGCGATAAATTCAACCGCGATAAAAAGTACTGAAGATACAAATGCGGTTATACAACCGCGATGACAAGTATAAGATATCACCTGCGGTTCTCTAACAACCGCGTTAAGAAATTCTCATATTGCACATACCAGCGTGGTTTTCTCTACAACCGCGCTGGTATGTGCAATTTTTTTTAAAAATGGCAGCAACTATTCGCTGTTGCCCACCAAAATTCAACAGTTACAAAAACTCAACGAAGTTTTTCGTTGTGACAAATGTAATGATAAATATAAAAAAAAATAAAATAGGCGTTATTATCAAATTTAAATCTCCAATCTCTCGAACAATACGGAAGGAGAAGCAAATGTCCGGAAAATACAAAGCGTACACATACACCAGCGAACCAATCGGACGAAAACGAAAAAAATGTCGGTAGAAAACATAGAGTGCATACAGATCGGTAAATCGGTGAAGCAAAACGCAAATAATAGACACAAACAACAAAGACACGGTTGAGATGTAGATGAAAAGAAAAGAGCGAAAACAGATCGCGATTGAGCGAGCGAGTATAAAAAAAAATGGAGAGATTAAGGTTTAGAAATGAGACCTGAATGTTGTGTTCGAGGCAATAGAGCTCCCAACAGGCGTTTCCGACTTGAATGCCAGCCTGGCTGATGTGGATTGAGATGCACTCTCTCATTGTGGCGAGCGAAGAAGGAAGATCGAAAAGAAGAGAGGGAAAGGTTTCAGAGATGAGTGTTTATTAAGAAGTCTCTCTGGTTCTTTGATTTGTGTTGCAATGAGAGAAGTCATGTGACATGGCGCGACGCTTGGTTTCGGTGTATTTATGGAAGCGGAGGATAAGCAAAACCCTAAAACAGGGGATACAAAGGCGGTTGTTTAAACAACCGCCCTTGTATAAGAGATATAAGAGTGGTTGTTTAAACAACCATCCTTGTATAGGAGATACAAGAGTGGTTGTTTAAACAACCGTCCTTATATCTCCCTGCAAAATAATTTTTAAATTATTTTGCAGATACTAGCGTGGTTGTCTAAACAACTGCGTTGGTATCTCCCTGCATGTGTCTTACCATTGCGGTTATCGCTCCAACTGTGGTGATATAGTTGCATTTAATTTAAAAAATGTCACCGCATTATTTTTAACTGCGGTTCCTTTTTAATTACGATAATATCCTACCTTAAAATGTGTTTTTTCTACTAATATGTCTTAATCTAATGTACATATTAATGAAGTTAAGATCTTTATTATGGTAAGTTCTTTACTTACTACTCAATAATGCAGATGAGGTCAACACATTATCGTGGTGTATATAACTTAACATAATACCAAGTTGTTATTTTAGTCAAATGAGTCATTTAAATTTCTCTAATGTGAACCATTACTACTCAACAACATGCATTATTTACATATATACACAATTAATCCAAATTATAAAATCCTTTAACTTACTAAAAAATTGAATAAATAAATAATATATAACTTTAAAATTGTCACTTAAGCAAATATTCTTACTTAAAATAATAAAAAAATTTATTGAAACATTTTTTTTCATGTTCAAACTTTAGTGAAGAAACGTCGCTTAACCAACGAAAAATTCACTTTAGCGTTAATTTTCTCGCTTGAAAAAAACAAAAAACGAGTTTGAGTTCACTAGTGCAAAATCGAGTTGAGAGGATAGATTAATTTTGCTTTCATTTCTCACTCAAGAAAAATAGTTCACTTGAACAAAAATACTAAAAATAAAAAAAAAATCAAGTAAAATAAAACCTGCACTATCATACAATGTAATCAAACTGAAAAAGGTCTTAACCAACATAATTTCAATTCCCGTATATACCCAATTTTACATGGATACATAATTTCTATTTCCAATTGATCTTCTAAAACTTAAGTTAAAAAAAAAACATATTACATCATATATGCCTTTACCGATTTCCTAATTCAATTAACTTCTAATTCGAGCTTCGATATCAAACAAACACCCAAGACTCATCCGTTTGATTCCAAACTAATTATTTCAACCAATCCAATATAATTTCGACTTCTATATACATTCGTTTTACATGACATTATATGAATACATAATTTTTATTTGCAATTGATCATTCCAAAATTCAAGTTCAAATATTACATCATATATATTTTTACCAATTTTCTAACTCAATTAACTTCTAATCGAAACTTCAGTATTAAAATTAACATAACCTATTCATTTGATTCTAAACTAATTTTCTCAATTTCAACATCGAATTATCCACTTTATAAGTCGAAACAATTTAATCACATAAATCATTTCAACATTATAATTTGCAATAAGTTTCATTTTTAACCACTAACAATATAATATATTGTCATATTCTCAAATCCTACAACAAATTCCAGCTCCACTGGAAGGAAGTAAATTAAATTAACTCTCCTTATCTTGAATCTGCTTTAAATCCAAAAAAGACAAAACATCTTAAAACTTCAAGAACCTAAAACACCTACTGGCTTCTAACTTGAACAATTAAAATACCAATAGAAAAGAATTTGAGAAATTAAAAGAAATTATAGAACAAAAACAAAATTACTCATTTTCAAAAATAAAAGAAAACATGGATGTATTCCTAAACTTTCTAAGGTCTACAAGGTAGAATTTGATAAAAAAAATCCAAGAATTGGGTTATGATAGTTTGACATCATAATACGGTGTGTCAATCATTTGACAATTTGACTTGGTGGTCATGATGTTGAGTCAACAAGAATAATATTATTTAATTAAAATATAGTTGAAAAAAAATTTGAAAATTAAAATAGGTTTTGAGAAAAGTTGTGAATTGTCAATCTTTATGTATTGTTTAATCTTTGTGGTTTTTAAGTATGTCTGACATTCACCTTCTCCATCCATCGTTATTGTTTGCGGTGAGAGTCTCTCTTTTTCATTGGTTCATTATCGTTTGCAATAAAAATGTCTACCTTTTATCTTTTTCATTGGTGCGAGCTTTTTCCTTTTTTCTTAATCCCATAATACAATCTCACTTCATTCTTTCGTTTTTTTTCAAGATGAAAACCCTTAAATCTTATCATAGTTAATCTCATCTATTCTCTTTTAGGATAATAGTGAGTTTTATCCCAATAATAATGAGTTTTACTCTAATAGCTTACTTAATAAATTTTTCTTTGTCCCTTCAAAAATCACTTTGGTTTTTCTTTAAAATTAATTTAAAGCATTATATGATAATACAATTTTATCCTTTATCATATAAGCAAAGATTGTGAGATCAAAATTATTAAAAAATAGTATTATTTGAACTGTTTTCAAATAATAACTTCCCATAAGAATTAATTAGAGTCAGAATTGATGAGTTATAGAAAAGGGAGAAACATGCATGCAGAGCTTTTGTTTTATGCAAAAGAGACAAAAAGAAGAAGAAAGGATAAAGACAAAGACAATCGAGCCTTCCACCCAAGTTGTCGTAATATGAAATAAAGGTAAACACGCATACACGTTTTAAATACATACAAACAAAACTAGTGGTTTATCCCTGCATCTGGAATATAGTGCTCATATTTTTAGTTTTTTTTTCAATATATAAAAACTTAAATTAAAAGTAATTAATTTGACAACTAAAAACTAATTTAAAATTATACATTTAATTATATTTAAGATTAAAGAAAAATTACTTCTATATTAGTATTTAAATAAATAAATAAATATATTATGATGTCAAATTTATAATTAGAGTCCAGACATTTCTATACCTTTATTCTGAAAATGTATTTATATTTATTATTATAATCTTTTATAGTAAAAAAATTGTTGAGTAGCTCTTTAAAAAAAATGATTGTGAACGAATCATCTTTATTATCACTAGTACAAAAAATATATTTTATGACAGGATAATACGTCAGTTAAATAGAGCTTATATAAATAAAAATACGGTGGTATTTTTGTAAATATTTGAAGAAAGATTATGTTGGTTAGCTCAAACCCTATATAATATACCATATACTACATCAGTTAACTCTTATAACCGATGTAGAAAAGACTGAAAAAAAAATCAAAATTTGAAAACTCAGATATGGCAAGAAAGATATAACGTCAGTTACATCCCACCAACCGACGTAATATATAGCGTATATTACGTCGGTTTAGCCCCTCAACCGACGTTATATCTTCACTGTGGTTCAGAGTAAAAAATTTGGGAAAAATTATTGAATCTGGTATTGATATTACGTCGATTGGAACTTCAGAACTGACGTTATATTTGTTCTTGAGAGAGTTTGGAGAAAAAGTTGAGTAAATTAGGCTTAGATACTATGTCAGTTATTGAGTTGTACCGACATAATATCCCCTATTTTAACATTTCAACCACTATTTTTATCTTATACTTTGCCTCTTTTGTTTTCACTTTCGAGGGTTCTACTAGTTTTTTTCTTTCGCTTTGTCATTTTTGTGCTCCAAGTTGTTTCACGTGCCTTCATTGACTTCATTCACTTCACTTTCTCCATTGCATTCACGGTTTCCCGTTTGGGGTTCATTTTGTGTGGTGCCACTTTTTCTTCTCATTGGTTTTTATTTGCATTTCGCTTGGTCTCGCTTTCTCTTCTCATTGGTTTGCATCTTTGTGTTCACTGGTTTTGTTAGGGTTCATTTGGCGTGCGCAAGCTCTGCGGTTGTCTCGGTTGAGTTTTGTCACTTGATGCGTGAGCCTTTCTCCGTTGTTGTGAATGCTTGGTTCGACATCCCTTGTCGCTTCTCTTTGCAAGAGGTTAGTAGTTTTGTAAAATTTATTAAAAATAATAAAAAAATTATTTTTGACCCAAATTTTTATCAACAACTTGATTTAGTGTATATTTGATGGTAGAGTTCTTACATTGTGTAGATTTATTATAAATTTAGTCAAAAAATTAAGACGAAAAAGCTTCAAATGACCATAACTTTTGATAGAGAGCTTGGATTGAGACGCTCCAAAAATGAAAGTTGCTCGAAACGAGGTAATAAAGCTTGTAGGCAAACCCCAAAGGGGATTTGAAATCCAAAGTTTTTCCAAAATTTCATCGTTTATTATTTATTATTTATTTTTTAGTATTTTTTAAATATTTTTTTTATTTCACCTATTTATACTTGTCAAAAAAATTTCGTAAATTGTTGTGGTGTTTTCTTGTATGTATTAGAGATTTATCTCAGAATTCTGAAAAATTCTGGATTTTATTTTTCAGAAGATAGAGATATTACATCAGTTGTGGACAACCGACGTAATATGGTAGATACTACGACAATTGAGAGCCCGTAGTATCTCCTCTTGAGCGCTATTAGGATTTGTATTTTACGTCGGTGGTTTATTTATCAACCGATGTAATATATGCACATACTACGTCGGTTATAGAATCAACGTAAAAAGTCCAAGACTTTTTATGTTGCTTACGTCTATGTCGGTTCTGGAACCGATGTAGAATGTCTTCCAAAACCGATGTAGAAAACTTTTGTTCTACTAGTATATAATTAACTATGATGAGAAGCATGGGTTCATTTTATCTCATATTTAAAACAAGAGACAAAATGAACAAAGAGAAAATGAGAAGCATGGATGCTTATTTTATTTGTACATAAAATAAGATATTATGAAGCAAAGATAAACAATTGTTACATCAAATTTTATTATAGTTTCATGTTAAACTCTCCAGTTAAATTTCTATGTACACATTAGGGTTTCAAAAATTTAGATGGGTATGTAGTCAATCATACATAATGCCTAACAGTGATTGTTTCTCAGTTAAAGTATCAAAATAAAAACTAAAAAGCTTTTTTGTGATAGAGAACTACATATTATTAAGAAACGAGAAGTATGACGGATTCATGTATAACATACTTTATGTACAAATAAAAAAACCCCCTCAAAGCATGAGTGAACAACTAAAATTGATATAAGTTGCTACATTTGAGAACTTATTTATAAATAAGTAGTTCACGTAATTTTCAAATTACTACTAAGCTCCCAAAATGTATCACACATTTACAATAGAAATATATAGTGATAATAAAGTATAACAAAAATGCTATAAATCCATATATACCAATGTATAATATAATATTGATACATATGATAAGTTAATGTATTAAAAATAATTACCCAATGTACTGTAGATTGATGAGAGAGCCTATACAAAACTTATAGTAATTAAAAAATATAACTTAAATATTATATATACAAATACAAATATTACAAAAGGAGAGTAAAATAATTTCTATTTTTTCGAGATGTTGTTTCTGCACTTATACCTATATGTATATAGTATAATTATTGGAGCTCACAATATAAATATTTTTGTAAATGCAAAAATAAATATTAATTTGTATATTTAATTAATTTATGATTTTATTAAATGAGTTATGTTGTATGAAAATATTTATTAAAAATGATAAAAGTTGTATTAATTTGAAATGACAAATATGGAATGATATATAGAACATTGTTTAATTTGTGTATTAAGTACTGATGCATATGTTGATAGTCTAAGCATATTGACCAAGATATCATGTGGTGAGAAACTGAAAAATGAGTTTTTGTATACGGTAACCTGTGTAGATGGATGACTATGGTTGTATTAAACTTACATTGATTCGTTACTCTTGAATCCGATTAAAATCTTGGATTAAATTAAATATTAATATCTGGTTAGACATACTTAATATAGGTGTTTCATACGGTGTTAGTTGGTTGTCCCCTTGTTGAATATTTTGATGTATAGATTTATGTGTTATGGTCTATATGATTATTATACGTTGGTATTTGAATAAAATTAAATTGTTAGTGATTTGTTAATTAAAATTTCTTCTTTGTATACTTTTTTAATGTTAAAAATGTATTTCAATAATTTACCTTCATCATGTATTATTTGTTTTGGTACAAGATACTTAAAAGGATGAAGATTACTGTGATCACAATGTTGTAAATTTGTTTATGATAAAAGTGATTGATATATGTGAGAAAATTATTTAAAAGCTTGCATAAATGTTTGTCCATTATATGTTTTATCAATGGGATTGATATATGCATGGGAAATTATGTGAAAGTTGGTGAACTATTATCGATAATATGTGTTAAAATTTGATTCTAATATGCCTGATTAATTGATTTTATATTTTGGCCAATGCTTACATGATTCTAATGTTATTTACTCAATTACTTGGTTATTTTTTCTAATGTATGTTTCATTTTGTTGCATGAAGTTATTTTACTCGATCGAATATGATTTTAATGGTGAGAGGAGACTCACCCTTACAATTAACTTTTTCAAGCAAATTATATGATTATACCCGAGAGACACTGATATTCTAGAAAAAAATTAATTGTAAGATATTCCTACTTCATCTATAGCTTTTCTTCAATTATATGTTTTAGTTAAATTATAAGGTGTAAGTGTACATATTGTTTTTTTAATAGGTTCTGCAACTATGGTACAATTTTATACCCATGTTTAAACATTTATGAATGATGCTTAAATTAAATTAAAAATATAGAGATAATAGTAACTTCATGCAATGCCATGAGGAGCATATAGTAGTATTCACTACATACCTTATAATATTAACACTCGAGTGTTAGATTTTTTTTTTTAATGCTAGTGTAAGACGATTAAATACTATAATAAAAGGAATAACAATTAAAGAACTAGGAGTTCTTTTAACATTTGGAGTTAAAAGTTTCATAATATAAGGTATATTTTGAAACTTGTCGTGTTTAGGAAAGTAAGAGAAGAGTGATATGGTAAACAATATTTAGCCATAGATTTGATTCATCTGAACAATCATTGTAAACCCTTATAGTTAGTTAAATACTACTTGAAGTCTTATTGTTGTGTATTAATTATAGATACTTTTCATCGCTATTATTTATCATTGAAACTTTTTTCTATCTTTGTCAATAATCAATACTTTTCTACAATGAAACATCTGTTGACAAATTATATGATTTAGAATGCTTTCCCCCATATTTTTGCATTTGAACAGGATGAAGGTTTTTAAGGAAGAAATGAGTCATGATAGAGTTGTGAAAATGCATACTCAGAACTTATTCAGGATGATTTTCTCTCGTCGTATTATGTTGTGATTTGAAGTAGAAGAAAAAGAATACCCGGAATATTAATAACGACGATATTTTGATTTGAGACGAAGAGACACTATTTTTTATGGAACAAGATTTGAATCATTCATCAATCATAAAAGCATGAAATAACACTCTAGTGAGGTGAATATGTTGTAACGAATGCGTTGAGCAGAAATTCAGCATGAAGGTGAAGAAATGACAATGGATATAAGAGTTTAGAAATTTAAATTTAACAGTGGAAGTGCGGTCTAAGATCTTATACTGGGAAACCTTGGAGATTAACAATTATTTTCTTGTATAAGCTAGAAAGAAAAGAAAAATACCAATATTTACAAGATACATTGTGGTAAGAAGAAGGTAAAGATACGGAATTTCGTCTTGACGCAACTAGGATTCATCAAGTTTAGAGAGAAATAAGCATTCCTCAAGCAAAAGAATATAAGTAATATTAAAGAGAACACATAAAAATAAGTTAAGTTTTCATGTAGGACTCGCAAAAGGTACCAAATCTTCAAAAGAATTTTGGGTGGTATGGGATGAAGACAAATATGGGAACATGAAAACAAAATAAGAGACGCGTACTCACTTCTTGTCCACTGCTACCAAATTTCGGAGACAAAATTTATAAAAGGATGAGAGTAGCAACATGTATTTTGGGTATAATTAAATTAATGATGACTAAAATAGTAATATATGAGTATAATATTAATTGTTTGAAAGTGTGAAACAAACTAACATCCGCCTTGTTTTAGAATTTAAGGGTTTCTCATTCATATTTTTAGAAAATTTAAAATATTTTATAATAAAATAGGTTGTTTGGGTAATTGGATTATTTAAAATTAAATAATTTTAAATTTCATCTAAAAATTAAGAATTTAAATTTTTTTATATTTTCAAACTCACATTATGGTTATTGTAATTTGAGTTGACCTCGATGTGGACTAATTCAACTCAACGTGACTTTGAGTAGATTCATTTCAATCTGACGTACAATTGATCCAGTGTAGTTTGAGGTAGTCTTAACCCAATGTCTCAGACAACACGGACCAAATCAACTTCACCAAACCTAACCCTTTGTCTCGCTCTCATATAGTCCAACCCAACCTGGACTTAACTCGAGCTAGACCAAACCGAACTTGACTCAACATAGGTGTAGTCCAACTTAGGTGAACATGATTCCACTTCCGACTTGGCTTAACTTGGTGGTCGATCTGAGCCCTAGCCAACTTAGCTTATCCAGGATAGGGCTGACTCAATTTGACTTGAACTTGACTTGAAATAATCTTTATTGAACTAGGACCCATCTAGACCTAGCCCATCTTGGTTGAACGTAGGTTGGCCTCGGCTCAGATGAACATGGACTTGTTCCAATTCGAGTGAATGCGAGCTTATCCTGACTTAGCTCAACCTGCGCCTGGATCGACCCAACTCAACCTTGGCCCGGGATAACTCAACTCAACCTTAATCAGGTCGACTTGGTTCAACTCAACTTGCTCGGGCTTACTTAACTAACCCTAGGTTAATAGACCCAACTTGGTCGGGGTCGAGTTAGCTCAACCTTGTTTGGGCCACCTCAACTCACTTGAACGGACTCAACTCGATCGAGCCTGGACCAACTCAACTCCACCGGGTCCGAGCCAACTAGACTTAACCAAGCCTAGACAAACTCAGCTCAACATGGTCTTGATCGAGTTAGGTCCGACCTGATCTTGATCGGACTAAGACTAGCTTGGGCCTAGCCCATTTGGCTGAACACGAGTCAACTCCGACTCGGATGAATGTGAACTTGCCCGAACTCAAATGAATGTGGGCTAATCCTAACTCGACTCAACGTGAGCCTGGACCCACTTAGTTATACCTTGACCAAGGACGACTCAAGTTGACCTTGGCCAAACTGACTCCACTCGGCTCGGCTAGGTGGGATGACTAGACTTGACTAGCTCGGGCCGACTCGACTTTACTTAGCTTGACTTGGTCTTGATTGGGCTAGGTCCTACTTGGTCTTAATCATACCAGGACCGACTTGGGCCCAACCCAACTCAGTTAAATATGTGTCGACCCTGACTCTAATGAATGTTAACCCACCCCAACTCGACTAAATATGGGCTTGCCTCTTTGACTTGGCCCACACCAACTTAGCTCGACCTTGGCTCTAGCCAACTTGACGAGGCTTAGGTTGACTCAACTCAACCTAGGTTTGGGCAAGCTCGGGATGACTTGGGCCTGAGCAAGCTCGGTTGGACTAAACTTGACCTAGTCTTAATCATATTAGTATTGACTTGGGCCTAGCTCAACTCAACTAAACAAGGGACGACCCATCTTGGATGAACGTGTAGTTGCCCCGACTCGATTGAATATAGGCTTGGCCTCACTCGACTCAACTTGGATCCAAATTAACTTGGCTCAACCTGGGTCTAAATTGACTCGGCTCGACCCAAGCTCAGACAAACTCGATTCTTGGGTCCAAGTCGACTTAGCTTGATTTGGTCTCAGACCAACTCCACTTAACATGGGCTTGGATAGACTCGACTCTTGGATCCAAGTCGGCTTAGCTTAATTTGGGCTCAGGCCAACTCAACTCAACTTGAGCCCTAACTAACTTGACTCAACCTGAACTTAAGTCGACTTAATTTTACTCTGACTAGGCTAACCTAGCTCGATCTTGCATGAGCCCGACATGATACTACCTTACTTATGACTGGGCTAACCCAACTTGATCTTGCATGAGCCCGACATGATAGTATCTTACTTAAATATGACATAATCTACAATTTCACAATTTAAAAATAAAATATTGTTTAAAGTAAATTGAGAAGGTTTGTGAAAAAAATATTCAATATGACTTTAACATAAAATAACATCAATCAGGATATATTAAATGAAATTATTAATATCGATATTTTTTAATTTTTAACATTTATTTGATATTTAAATAATTCTTTTAATTTAGTGGTAATAGAAATACTTTATCCAAAAAGAAAATTAAAATCCTTAAATAAAAAATTTAAAAGATGAAATTATTTAAAATTTGATAAATTTAAATTCAATACATTTAAATTTTTTGGAAATAGTTGAACTTTCTGTCCAAACACAAGGTAAGTTGTTAATAATTCGGTTAATTCCTAACTTTTTTATAATTACATATAAGTCCTTAAAAATTCATAAATTGAAATTTGATCTTAAATATGTTACACTAATTGAAAATTGATCTTTAATTAATTTTGTTATTTAAAACTTAGTTTCTAAATACTTTTCATAATTGTGACTTAGTATCAAACTAATTTTTTATATTTACAATTAGACCCTTGATAAAATAATTAGGTTGGTTTTTTTATAACACCTTCTATTTAGATGTAAATTATTTAATTAATTCACAATAATTAAATTTGTTTTGTAATTGAAATTTGTTTTCATGGTAAATTTTATTTTATTTTACCCGTGTACAATCAAATGGTTTTTTAAAATTATAGTTTGATTATTTTAGATAATAAATTAAGATTACTTAATCATATATAGACAATTTCGAAAATTATTTTTATGATAACGAAAATTAAAAACTAAATTCCCGTCAATAAATGCGTCACAAATTTTATTACTTTTTGTGTCACCAATTTACTTATATATATTAGTATTTAAAATTTTGGCAAATTGAATAATGTAATAAGTAACATTAATATAACTTTGAAAAAGTATGTCAGAATCAAATTAAAGTATTACTCCAAATAATTATTATTAATTACATTATTTAGGTCTAAATATATCATAAAAAGAGTCCAAACTACTATTATTGATAGTGTGAACTATTATTAATAGTGTGATTCAATTAAAAGTAAATAAATTGGACAAATATTTTTTCTTTCAAAATTTTGGCTAAGCCCATGAATGAAAGAGATTTTTTTTATTGAGTTACTATTTATTGACGTGACCATCTCATTTAATTACCGAGACAATTTTAGAAAAGTGGTGACAACTTTCTAAGTCATTTTTTCTATTAATTTCAACAACAGCAAAAATGGTAAAAGAGGAGATAAAAATCTAAGATCCTTTTTACCATAAAGTTTATCTTAGAAGTCAAGTGAACAAAGGAGAGAAACGAAAATCTTTATTCTTCTCGCGGAATCCCTTGCTTTAAATTCATCTCTTCTCAATTCACAACTAAGTTTCCTATTTTACTTTTTTTCACCAATTTGTCGTAATCTCCAAAGTTCTTTTAATTGTTCTAGTTAATGACTTTTAGATTACCAAATTATTGAAATCTTTTGAAACAATTTTTTTAAATTTTGTAAAAGAAATTTATAACAGAATATCTGAAATAAAATATATAAACTGTATTTCGATATGATTTCTGAAACAAGCTTTCTAAATCATATGAAATACTTTCTAAAATAAGCTTTTGAGAACAAATATTTTGAAACAAAATTTACAGAACATATAAAATATGTTTTGATACAAATTTTTTAAAATAAGTTTTCAAGAATATATACAATACTTTTTGAAACAAGCTTTCTTCTAATATTTTTTCCATCAAATTAGTATTTTACACACTTTTTTTTTCTTCCTTTCAAAAAATACAATAATCATAAAGATTAGACGTGCAACGATGATAAATAATCATAAAGATTAGACGTGCCACGATAATGACAATGATAATACTAAGAATATCATGATAATGAAATACAATAAAAGAGTATTTTATTTTTTTTTATTGTTAATATGGGACAGATTGTAAGAAGAAAAAGCCTTAAATGAGTTTGGTTAAAAATAATCTAATTTAATTTAATTTCTAATATTTTTTTGCCTAATCCATACCATTTTACGGTTTTTTCTAATTGGCTCATCAGAGCAAACACTTTTGATTTAAAGGCTAGGATCCATGTACACCCTTTGTAAGTATAATGTTTATAAAACCCAAGGAGATACATAAAATGGAGAGTAACAATGTAATACTTTTAAAAACAAATAGGAAGTTGTGTAGAATTTAGAAAAATATGTTGGTTTAACATAAGAAAGCATTAGAGGATGTCAATATAATTTAATATAGTATTAATTACGACACACGTTTAACAAAAAAAGTAGGAATTAACATATGATGCAAAATCAATTTTTGAATTAAAATTAAAAAAAACCACATTAACATTTTAATTATCTTAAGTAATATCTTTTTTATTTTGTTAGTCATGTTTGGTATGCAAACTCTTACCCCTACACCATTCTCTCTTTCTAGGTTCTCTTCTCTTTTATCTCTTTAGAATTCTAATTATGTTTTTCCATCATTTTTATGATAAAATCTTACCCAGCAATAGTTGGTTAAGTTATAATCAACCCTAACCAATCATGATTCAAAAAATAAAGTGACTGTTTTCTTACTTTGAAAATCTTTTGACTCTTTCTTTTGCTTATATTGTAATATTTTGGTTTGGTTATGTAAGAAAGGTTACTTTCTCAATTAGTTTAGTCTTTGTCTGAACTTTAGTTATTTTTACTTTTTTTTAGATCTCTAAAATCTTGGTGTTTTCCGTTACTTTTTTGGGTGATCCTTGTGTTCAAGTAATCTTTAATAATGTGTTGATATTGAAATTGGAAAGGATTTTGAGGAAAGATAAAGTTGCAAATTAATGAATAGAAATGTTTTATTGTGTTAGTTAATGAATTTGAGTTGAAACAAATGAAGTGTGATTGTTGATTATTGGAAAGTTGTAAATGAGTAAAGAATGTTAAAATGTTTGGTGGAAGATCTTTGGTATGATTGTAATTTACTATACAATTGATTTTTTTTTTAATTTTATAAAAAATTATACAGCTATGATACGTTTTAGTTAAGAGCTTAAACTTATTAAGATTTTATACAGCTAAAGTTTGCATACACGAGATGTTTAGATGATTTAGGTTGTAGTCTATAATAAAATATTTTAAAAATGTGATATTAAATATTTTCTAATAAATATCCTTTTATTATATAAAATTAAAATCTAATCTATAAAATATGCATATTTGATGAGTGAGTAATAAGATGAAATTATTAAAATTAAATACTGTTTGTAAACAATCTAAGTAGTTTTTTTTTTTTTTTGAATAATTTACATGAGATTCTAGATTCAAGCTTCAACATAAATGGTCCAAATTTAAATAGTTATTTTGTTATAATAATATTTTAAATTTTTTTGAGTAATTTACTCTTCTATTTGTTATAAATTTAAACAAATGTATATAAATATATTTATAACTTTACTTTAAATTATAACTAAGTTCTTTATGTAACACTAAAAAAAAAAAATCTATCTATAACATCAAATCTATCCAAAATTGTAGTTAAAACATAATGCATAATAAAGATATTTATATCGACCATTCACTAACATTTAAGATTTTTGTTTTTCAAAAAGCTTTTAAGGCTGCAACTGGCTCATTCAAGAGCACCTTCCACAGTACCATCTGCAATATTATTTGCTCCCGTATATAACATGATCATCGCAGTAGAAACAAACACACACCACAAACAAGAAAGAGTAAGCTAGTAATTCAAAATATCTCAATTAATCTCAAATAATCACAAGTATACATCATTTAACACATAACAATCAATTGATAACATCTATCATTCAACTCAAGACATCATATAATATAGACAGACTCGATCTACTTCCGGAAGACTCGTGCATTGAATAGACCCCGAGATCTGCACCTGTCATACTACCCCAATTCGTGTGTCTCATCTCATCACCATTAATCTCATATGACAGGGTTAATCCATATGACTGTCCTGACCAACCCTTTTTCATGTTGCAGTTTCAGTCATATGAACCTCCTTCGACTCTCACCACCTAGTAATATTCATCTATTTGATTCCTATTACTAGTAGAGTCAGGATATCAATCGTTAAACCAGATCCTTAGACAATGCACATCCTATTTCTCAGCACAGATGTTTTCTTTCCTGAAAACACTATGCCTACGCATCACATACAATTCATATCATACATCATCAATTTTCATTCATCTATTCATTCACTTTCCATTTTAATCTCAACAATCTCAATAAAACTTCACCACTTTATATAATTATACAATATCAGATACGATTCCTCAGTTAATCATGCACAAAAAAAACATATATCAAAGTCTTATCACAAGTCATATTCAATCTAGTAAACAACAATCAAAAGTTCTCACATATTACTTTCGAATATCATTACTCAAATCAGGTCAAATCACATCAAATCAAGATAAATAATCAAACATATTTAGTGCTCGAAGGACCAGTCAGACCTGCAAGAAAGACTTGAGCACTGACAATCACATATTCAAGTACTTTATCCTAAAGTTATATTTAAAAGTAACTAATTAGTATAAAACAAGTTACTAGCTTCCCTTACCTGATGAGGACCTCTACAACAATTCCTCCACCCGATAAAGATGCCAATCTCAAAATCTAGGGATCTAGAAAAAATTATCAGAATAAAACCAAATTTTAGTAAATCTTAATTAAGTTGAGAGAAGTACTTTTTTCAACTGTCCCTACTGAGATTGATGATAATAACATAAGGAAAAATAGAGCATAATGGATCTTTAGAGCAAATATGAACTAACTCTGTTTGAGATTTTGATCGGTTAGAAATGATCCCTAACTCTCCAGCTACTGCAGAGTATGATCAGAATCTAAAATAGATGAGATATGAGGAGGAAAATTAGAGAAAAGGGAGAGCTTGAGAGAACAAGAGTGAGAAAAGAAAAGGAACTGGAGATGCAGGCACACAACTTTTACTTTTATAAGATTTATGTGCCTTACACTTTAGCTAATCATAGGTTAAGTGAGGTAAAATTATAGTTTTGCAAGAATAGTACAATGTTAATAATAAATAATAAATACTTTAACAACTATTTGTTTTTAATTTTTATTTCACATAAAAGTAAAATCAATTAATTCATCAAAATTATAATATAACATTTGAATTGAGAGTAATTAAAATTCTTTAACTTTGAAAATAATATTTCTATGCTATCAAATACTAAATGAAGATTAATTATTGGAGGAAGAATTGTACTTAGGTCTCGTTAATTTATGCTAGATGATGTTCTTATATACTATAATTTTAAAATATAGAGTTCACCTCTTATCTTCATAATAAAATATCAATCTCATTTATTAGTCTTTAAATGGACATTCACCACTTTTATATTTTTCACAAAGAGCATTCAACACTTTTGTATTTATAATAAATCACATTCATTTCCACTATAGAAAAAAAATCATCTCTTCTGTTTCATTCATATCACTAAAAATTAAATTAAAAAAACATGAAATTAAAATTTAAACTTTTAAAATATAAGAATATGTTTTTTTTAATTGAATGATTTTATTATTACATATTATTATTTTATTAATAACATAAAATATATTAATGTTTATTTTAGAATAAAAGTTTGATGTATTTTTTTTGTTTGATATAATGGTAGCATTGAATTTTTTTTACATCGAATGACTTCTTACAAATGGTGGAAAGTGAACATGTGTTTTTTCATTATGAATGTCTGAACATATACCTTAACAAATAGAATATTTTTTATGGCTAATTTATTAAATGTTTAGGAAAGAACTATTAAATTTTATATTTTAAAACTTTCGTTATTTATTTTGATAATTTTTACAAGTATATTATTTTTAAATAAACTAATAGAAACAATAGAGTCTCTTTATTGAAAATATAAAATAATAAATATGATTTATTTAAGAAAAAAGCGGACTAAAAATCTATTTAAAAAATTAAAATATAAAGAATATTTCATTAAGAAAATAAGGAGGACATGTTATTTTGTAAACAATAATTCAATTAAAAAAATAAAGAAGATATATATAAGAGAGGAAGTGATTATTATTTAATCTAATTTAAGACTAAGGCGTACACTAGTCAAATCCGTTGACCCGAGCAGAGTATAAAAGGTGGCCACCGAAACCCTAGCGTTCGAGCACGAGTGTGGCAGCAGCAATGGTGAATTCCGAACTCCTCTCTGTTATGTTGTGAAGCAGTGACACTGACGATGTTATCGTTCTTTGTTGTTTTCAGGCGGACGTTGAACCTGAGGTGAGTCAAGGAGTGCCGAAGAAGAGGACCTTCAAGAAGTTCAGTTTCCGAGGCGTCGATCTCGATGCTCTGTTGGACATGTCCACGGATGAACTCGTCAAGCTCTTCACTGCACGCGCCCGCAGAAGATTCCAGCGCGGTTTGACCCGCAAACCTATGGCACTAATCAAGAAGCTTCGTAAGGCGGTTAGTTTTTCTCTTATCAACTTCATTCACTTCAAATTTTACTGTTTATGCATTTTTGTTAAGGTTCTATTCTCGTGCTGCTGTGTAATTAAGTGTATGTTTGGATAAATTTATCTGTGCAAGCACTTTTAGGAGTGAAGGAAAAGGAGGAACAATGAAATTAATATTTCCTTAGCTACAATAGGAATGTGGAGGAGTTTTTTTTTTTTTTTTTTTTTTTTGGAAGAGCTTGTATAGAAGCTTATTCAGAGAAAACCTAAATCGGATATATTTTGGTGATTAATCATTGTGAAGGTTATTGTGGTGTATAGTTTTAATGAGGGTTTAATACTGTGTTGCGATAGAAACGGGAGGCTCCAGCTGGTGAGAAGCCAGAGCCGGTGAGGACCCACCTCCGCAACATGATCATCGTGCCCGAGATGATTGGGAGCATCATTGGTGTTTACAATGGGAAAACTTTCAATCAAGTTGAAATTAAGCCGGAAATGATTGGGCATTATCTTGCTGAGTTTTCGATCTCTTACAAGCCTGTTAAGCATGGAAGGCCTGGTATAGGTGCCACTCACTCCTCTAGGTTTATTCCTCTGAAATGATGCCTTATCAAACTACTCTTTTTGTTTTATTTAAATGTCAAACTTTATGTTGACATATGGGAACTAGTTTAATCAAATTTGTTGTTGATTTTGCTTTTCCTTCTGTTATAGTTTGAGCTTTATTCATGTATTATTAATATGGTGTATTTTGAAATTGTTCTGGTATGGGCATCAAAAGCATAGGTCCAGGTCATTTCTATACCGCTTTCAAATGTTGTATTGTTATGCTGGAGGTTGGTGATTAAATAATGCCAATTTTGTTCACGGAAATTTATATTACAAGGCTTGATACTGATTGCTGAAATCCTCACTACTAGACCAATTGTTTGTTACGAATACAGGCTATCAAAATAGTTAAAACTATGTTGTTATGAGCTTGTTGCTATTATTCTGATTTTGTTAGGAATTGGAATCGGCACAGTCAAGCAAAGGGGTAGAGGGTTTTCTGCAGAAAAGTATTAAATAGAGGACAGTTTAAGTTGTTTGGCTTGGACAGTTATGGTTGTTAGCATTGGTTAGTGAGTGTTGTATGTAGGTTGGTATATATAAAGACCAACCATTAATTGTAGAGGGGACTTTTTGGATGTTGTGAATATTGACAGAGTTTAATCTGTGTGAAAGGAAGCATTTTCCTTTGTAACCCATTAGGGTGTATGCATTGTTTAGAGAATTAATAACAAGATTCTCTATTTTCTGTATTTGTGGTAATCTCAGTGTCAGTACATTTGTATTTTTTAAGATAGGAACCTAACAGGTTTGGAGGGAGTTTAGTCTTTAGCAAGCATAAATTCCTACTAATTTGCAGATCTTTTAACTTCCTCATTTCAGTCGATCGCTCAGCTTGCATCCTCAAACCATCACACTCTTTTTTTTACCATTTCTGAAGTGTTTCCACATTTTTAAGCGCAACACTAGCTGTACTCATTTAGGCATTACTTTGTTGGCAATTACTTTTATCAATTCCTAGAATCGGTAATGGTGATTATTATTTCGTGAGTTTAATCTTGTCTGTTATTTGCACGAGACTAGTTTGTTTAAGAAAAATTGCATGTTTTTTTTTTCTCTAATAAAAGGATTAAATATGCTTTTGACATTTAAGTGAGTATTTGATTTTACTCCTTCCTGAATTTTGTTTACTTAATGATCTCCAACATATTTATAGCAACCTCTTTTAGTCTCTGCCAGCAATCATGCCTATTTAGTGGTTAACATGGCTGGCAGGGTTAGACAGTTATGCCACGGCACTTTAGTGAGGCCATGTGTGCACAGGAACTGACCTCGCAAGGACCTTTGGCCGGAATTATGGTATGACTCTGGCTATTTTCAAAATTGGGATTTGACGGTACATTTTGCTCCTCTTCTCCTCGTTATAAAAATCCTTCGCCATTGATGTCAAATTTTATCACTAATGTTCGCGTCGCTGCCTAAAGTAGATGTTGAAATATGAACAACTCCTTTGAAGGTGCACATGATGTTCTCTCACTTTTGTTTTTAAATAAATAATGGTGTCTCTTCTAATGTCTACTGTCTTGGATCCGTTGTGAAATTTAAGTATTGCAAATGGTTCACTATTATTCGTAACCTCATCCAAGAATGATGCTGCAATGATTGAAAATGGCACATGGAGTTTCAAATGATGATATTAAGATTCACACGCATTGCACATGTCTCCTTAGATTTGTGAACAATGTCCTTCCTGTTCGAAACGGAAAATCCTCAGGGAGCGTGCTCATACTTTTCCAGTGATGTTGCACGAACCTTGCCTCCTTTCTAACATGGTTCTCCTCTTCATTCACACATATGGAGTTTATGACTTTTCCTACCACTATGAATAGGTGTCCCCTCTCTTATCTTCCTAGACACACTTTCACTCACTCCTCATTTCTCTTGTTCTAGGTTCTTTGGTTCTTTGCTTTTATGAGCTTACTTGCTAGTTCTAAGTTTTTTTGTGTCACTCGAGAAATTCTTGTTGTATCTTAATTCTTGTTGTATCTTTGCACAACACATAACAAATAAGTCCTTAAGGGTAGGGACCATCCACGCCTTTGAGAACATTGTTTGTACTTTTAGTGAGTGGTCACTACAATCTTAAGACTTACGATTGATGACATACACATCGACTATAACTCTACAGTGGAGAAGTCAAATGGTGTTGCTGCAACACAAACCATCTTTGTAAAACCTTTTTTTGATGTTTTGAAAATTGAAGTTTTCACATGGTCAAAACTTCTGACCCTGGCAAGAATGCATGTCTACTCTATTAGACATGTATGGAGTTGCTTTTGCTTTTACCACTTCCAAAGCTGACTCCAGTACATTTGTAAAACACATTAAAGAGTGAACTCATGCGAATAAGGTATGTCGTCACACTTTATTTAGTGTATTTTCTAACAATTTGTTTGATGTGTATTACCCTTACTAGGATTCTCTCATTCACTAATGAAGATGATGCTAGACAAAGGTTTGTTATCAGAAACTATTATTGTTGGGAGATGATCAAAAGATAAAGACGTCAAAATACAAATCAACAAATATCACAAGTTGCTTGAAGATATTAAAACAAAGAACATAGTGCTACCTGATGAATTTGATTCAAAACTTTTGTTTGAAAAACTTTCACAATCCTAGACTGACAAGTGGAGTACATGTACAAACAAATGTCACTGTTAGATCTTATTACTCATATCATCAAAGATGCCAACAGAAAGGAATGTGTTGCTACAAAGGCAAAGTGTTATCTGTTAAGGCAAATATGGTAAAAGACAAACTAGCTTTAGAAAGGTAAAAGAAAAAGCTTGATCACAAAAAGGAAAATAAATTTAAAATTTCCCGTCTGTGCAAATAGGAATGTGTCCAGGAAAAGGAAAAGTTGCTCTAAAGCTCTCTAACTTCAAGCAATGTGTCATTCATTAGAGTTAATTTAATCATTGTAACATTGTTGGGAAAGGTTGGGATTAAAGTGTTATTTGAATATGACAAAGAATAATGTGTTTGTGGAGAAGGGATATTGTGATTAAGTTCTCTTTGCATTTAACATTTCTAAAGTTAATCAATCTGCCAAAAAGTGGAACAATTTCAATTGACGATGTTAAGTTAGAACGAAATCTAGTAGTTTATTTGACAAACCTTTACGGAGAAACATGATTTTAGAACTGTTGGGAGAATCTGAAGGAGAAACACCGGGGAGATCTCAAACAAGAATGAGACAAGAGTCAATCCATATAAGGGAATGACGCCACCTTCAACCCAAAATCTTAAGGCATTGGGTTTGTGAGTCTTCTTTTTTATATGTTGTTCAACTTTCTCATTTCTACCCAATGTGGGACTTAGACTCACTTGAATACCTAACAATCTCCTCCTCAAGTGAGAGTCACTCCACCACATTGATACACTCCCCCTTGAGCGGAAGCAATCTCAAAACTGAGTACATTACTTATGACTCCTTCACTTGTACCGTCGTTCACACACCTATACGTGACACACTTGCCTGAAATCACCATCAGGAAGACTTTCGATACAAGGTCAAATTGTACTCGCCCAAGCCGCAAACCAACGGTTCTGATACCACTTGTTGGGAGAATTCGAGGGAGAAACACCGAGGAGATCTCAAACAAGAATGAGACAAGAGTCAACTTATATAAGGGAATGACGCCACTTTCAACCCTAAACCTTAAGGCATTGGGTTTGTGGGTCTTCTTTTTTATATGTTGCTCAACTTTCTCATTTTTACCCAATGTGGGACTTAGACTCACACTTGAATACCTAACAAGAACATCAAGCGCAATAGGATGCAAGCTACTTGCAAACAAATAAGTTATGAAAAGACAATTATAAGCAAACAAATAATTTATGAAAAGACAACTTTTGTGATTGGAGATCTTATGAATAAGTTTCATATGGGTAAATTTTATTGTGTATAAAGAATTTTAACTTATAAACTTTTTTTTAATGATTTTCATATCTTTTATGAGTGGTGTATGATTTGAAACATACGCTTGATGAAATCACCTGTATGAGTGTCAAGTAGGATCGCTTACGAAGATCTTAACAAGATTTTTAGAACACTTGTAATATCAGGCATGCTCATGGCATGGTAAGCGCAACACAACAATAACAAGAATTGTGGAGTGTATTATGATTGATAAACTACTAATACACACTAAGTATTTTTTGTTTATATAGTTTGATATACTAACTTCATTTTGTGTTAAATTTAGAACTGATGATACGTATGGCTTATTATACCAACTTTGATGGAAACCAATGATTTTTTTTCTTTCTTTCTTTCCATCTCTTGCCTTTTGCAATATATGATTTTTGCAACCTCGTCCAAGAATAATGTCATATCTTCTTTTGCAAGCTAGTCAACAAAGAATGATTTAAGAAATGGTGTTGCTATGATCAGAAGTGGTAAAAGGATTTTTAAACGATGATATCAAGATTTACACACGTTGCATATCTCTTCTTAGATAGATTTGTGAGCAACGGAAAATCTTGAAGGAGCATTCTCCTACTTTTTCTAATGATGTTATATTCTCAATGTACGAACCTTATCTCCTTTTTGGAGCTATTCTCCTCTTTATTCGCAAATCGAGGGCGTACGACCTTTCCTTCACTTATAAATTTGTCTCTCCTCCTCTCCTCCAAAATTGACCTTCACTCATCCTCCTCACTTCTCTTGTCATGGATTTTTTTCTCTTCTGAGCTTGCTTCTAGTTTTAAATTTCTTGGTGTCACCTAAAAAATCCAACACATTGCACATAAATCTTTAAAGATAATGATCATCTACACTTCAGAAAATTGATCTTATTTCATATTCTTAATCGGTCCTTTCTACGAAATCTTAAGTTAAATAATTGATGGATATTTTTTTTGACGTCTCTTATTATAAAAAAGTTCTTAAGGGCAAGCAACAATGAATTTGTTCCAGGTATCTGTCCAAAAAGATTAGAGATATTTTACCAGAATATAGGAAATCTAACATAGTGTAGCGATATTCAAATTTTGAAATTTTTTTGAGAAAAATTTGTCTGTTCAATTGCGTAGGAAAAAGAGTCGCGGCAAATAGAAGGCCAAACAGTGTAACTAATCATGTGGGTAGTCTCGGTTATCATTTCAACCATAGCTTACATTTCCCAATTTCTATTGTATTTGAATCCTATATTAAACTTCAACTGCTAATTTTCCTATTATTGGACATGAATCGATAACATTTTCTCCCACAAATTAAACTTCTCATTGATCAAATAGGGATCACGTTGGAGTATCCGTGGAATATTTTTTTAATTTTAATGAGCCAGTGGAATATATTAATTTAATTAGAAGTTTAAAAAGCATGATTGATCATGCGACTTTTCTAAACTTCATTATCTTATACGTCTATCAATGGTCATTGTTAATTAATTGATTCATGTATGTTTAGAGTGATCAGTCCTAGGCAAGATTCTAATTACTGAAATATTCTAAAGGGAGGTATTCAATTAAAACAAGAAACAGGAGTGGAGTTCCACGGTGCAATTTACATCATATTCCCAAATTGCCACGGATGAGAACAAGGAAGCATAAATTATAATCAAATACATAATAAGAAAAAGGGAAGAAAGTATCGTGTAGACTCATTCTCGATTCTTATGCTCTTCCTTCTTCTCCAGTTACTCAATTTATACATCTCTTGTCTTGCTCGAAGAACTGCTATCTTTTGTAAGACAAGATACCCAAAACACTTACTTCTAAAATTCTATCTATATTCAAACTTTTGTAAGACAAGATACCCAAAACACTTGCTTCTAAAATTCTATCTATATTCAAACTTGACTTGGGGGCATGATTGAGCACGAGCTTGTTATGTTCTGCTCGACCATGCTAAAAGGGTGGTATAGGATACGGTATTGTTGCGTTTCAACCAGCACAATTGTGTCATGTCTTAGGGGAAGCACAAGCATGTCTTCTATTTAAAACGAAGTGTTAGTTTTCCAACCTTCATTTCAACCCATAATCAATATAAGGTGATCGCGTGGATTTTCAGAGTTCTACTGTTTCTCATTATTTATTCTGATGGATAGAGTTTTGTAAATACTACATATGTTTGATGTTTTGGTGTTCTTGAATCAGTTTTTCTTCTTTAAAGTACAATAGCGTGATGAGAGCGAGAGTCTGGTGTTAAAGATTGACTTGGATATCAATCTTTTCTCATCCTCCTACTCTAAATGCAATTCAAAGAATACTGTTAAGACTTTTGGAAGACGTGATGGTTGCCATGTCATGGTATTTCTTCATTAACAAAGACATGAAAAACATTATTAATCTTAACTTCTTCAGGTAGTTCCAACCTATAAGCAATCTATCCAATTCTCTACAGGATTTGAAGTGATCATAATACCTAGGTGTCAATTTATGGAATGCGGCATTAGGAATAATAAAATGTTGTTTGTATGGTTAGGCTTTTAAGCACACCCTGTCCTCTACTGCAAACTCGGTTGTTGTGTCTTTTATTAACACAATCCTGCATCCCCAGTTGTTCTTTCTGCAAATTCTGCTGCACCACCTGAGCAATCTGATCTCTATTCTTTACTGTTTAGTTCACAGCTTTCAAATGGAAATGCAACCAGAAAGAAAGAGTTAATGGTTGGTGCATACTCATATTACTTAAAAGGAGTCATTTCTGTTGTTAGATCAAACTTGGTGTTGTACCAACATTTTTCATAACTCAAATAATCCACTCACTTTGTAGACATACTACCTCATCCTATGTCTTCCATCCACCACTTTATTTAAGGCTTCTCACTACCCATCTGTTTGAGAGTAAAAAACAGTGGATTTCAATAACTCAATTCGATGGATCTTGAACAAGTCATTCCAGAAAACACTCATAAAAGTGAGATCTCTATTATTGATAATCTGAATTAACCAGTCGTGCAACTTCACAATGTTGTCCCTGAAGAAACTTGCCACTTAAGAAATGAGCTGTATTTGGTGAATCTGTCAATGACTACCTGTATAATTGTTTTCTCATGTGATTTGGACAATCCAGATCTATTGTAATAGTTTGGGAAGCTTGTTTTGGAGTTGACAAGAGTTGTAATGAGCAGTTAATTAAGGCTTATTTTTGTCAATATACAAATCACCATTATAACATTCCAAAATTTATAATAAAATATTTTTCAATACAATATTTGAAATTATATTAATATTAATATTATTATTATATAATTTAAATGTTTTATTATTTTAAAAAATAATGACATGTTATATAAACAACTATCTTAAAAAAATATTAAAAATGATTGAAAAAAAATTTAAAAAAGATAATTTAAAAAAAGTGGAAGGAAGAGATAAGTCTCTGATGGCAAGGCTTATCCCTTATCCCTGCACCTATAAATAGGAACTGTTTAAATAACAAACTTCAAAACTACATTGCACCTGTAAATAGGAACTGTGTAAATAACAAATTTCAAAACTACATTGTGAAAGGAAGTAAAAAAAAAATGATTACAACTAATGTAATCATTACAAAAATTAACCTATAAACAGAGGTCTTGCATTTTAACTCTGAAAAAAAGGGAACAAAGGGTTAAAGAAAGAGAAAATAACTACATGTAAGACTTTAGATATAAAAACAATATAAATAAAAATGTCTAAAGGTATTGTGTTGTAACAGAAGTGATGTATTTTATATATTATTTACTAAAAACAAAAATGACTAAATTTAAAAATATAAAAGATTATAACTTACAAATTAATATAATAAATATAAAATTTTTAAAATATTTATATTTCTTAATTTAATAAAATATAATCAAATTAACCATCACATAAATCCGAAAGGATGTGTTAAAAACATTCAATCCAGTCCTTCTACGTCCCCTCCTCATGTTTTGGAATTAAGACTTTTTTAAAATAATTTCTGTCAAATACTACAATTAAAAAATTATAAAAAAAGAAATTCTTTAAAAATATATTTTAGTGGTATTTTCTATTTGTTCATATATGTCTTAGCTTTTTAATTTTTAACCATCCATAATTTTAATTTTTGTACATAATTTTGAACTTTTAATTTTTAGTTTTATTATTTATTCTTTTTTTTTATTTTTTAATTAGACAAAGTGAAATTGAACATGATAATAGTATTTTTTTAAAGGTTTGAAAATGATAATATTCATAAAATTGAACAAAGTTACAAATAATTAAAAAAAATTAACATACGTAACTGCATTTGAAGACTAAAATTACTAATAATTAAAAATTGTACATAAAAGTTATGATATAGAACCAAAATTATAATTAAATTTATTTATAATTATAATACATGACAAATTCTATAAAAAGGTAATTTTGTTTAATATAAAAGAAAAAATAAAATATTAATGGTAGGATAAAACATAAATAGGAACTATAATAGAGGTTAACTTGATTTATTTAATTTGACCTCCTTTTGATCCACTTGAGAGTCCTAACTCAGTCTCTCTATAGAGGATGAATTAGTGAGTCAGTTCACCAATCTTTTTATAATGATTTTTTATTTTTTTAATATGTATGTATAAAAATGTTCGATAAACTTAAATATTATATATTTGTGTCATGTAAACAACATAATTTTTAAATTAATTTAATTATAAAAAAGTGGATTCATGGAGTATCCAAATTAGGATGGATGGAATGAAATTAATAAATTGGGGATTAGTCTTTCCTTGTAACTTATATGAGATTACTGATAAGGGTTGAGCAAGAGTTTTGTTTTTTTTAAAATTGGTAGAACTTTAATTAGTCCATGCTAGTTGGATCTGAGAAATTATTAATTTAATATTGGTAGAATTATGTAAGTTAGTTATACACACTTTTCACATTGATGATTCAAATTCTCAACATCTTAGGTCCCAGATATATATTTATGGATGTTTCAATGTACAATAAATACAACTTGGTTATGATAGAATTTGATATTATTCTGTGATAGTGAACTTTATAAGCTTGTTATAACCTCACAAAATATATATATATATGTGGACTAATGTTCACTCAAGGCTTCAGAACAAATATTCACTCAAAGTTGCAGAACAAATTTTAATGTGCAACATGTGTGTGTATATATATATATACACACACTTAAGCAGTCAACACAACTATTGAAGCAGAAACAGAATAAACCTCACCTTTCTGATTGATTTGACAAAACATTGTGCAGGAAATTTTCTCAGAATATTTTGATACAAATATTTTTATATAAGAAGTAAAATAAAAAGGGAAGAATATCTATATAATTAAAAATAATAATAAAAAATATTATGATCAGAGCAATGAATTTAAGAAATTTGGAAGGAACTGAGGGTTAAAAAGGTAAAAAGAGTTTATATGCAGTGAAAGTTTAGGAAAGTAAAGTGAGGAAGGAAGCATGAGTCATGGGTTTTGTCTTGGGTGAAGGTGTAAGATGTGAGTGTGTGTTGCGTGGTGCTTACTGATTTGACCCCTTCAGTGTTGTGGTTTAGTCTACCACACTACCACCAATGATACTTCACACAACACATAGTACTTCTATAAAACTCTGTGTTGTGGAAATCATTATCAATGTGTTGAAACAAAAAGTCTATCCTCATTCATCCAAAGTTGGAATTGAACCATATTACACTGTCTCCATTTTTTCTTCTCAAAGTAAGTCCAAAATTTGGTGCCATTGAAGAGATTACAGTGTTTGATACTGCATCCTAATGACTCAAAGCTAAATGCATTGAATAATCCAAGGTCCTTTATTATTTGGCTTTATAAAATATTGAAAGGAGTGATTGACACTATAAGGGCAATGGTTGGGGGCAGTGAAGGAGGCAAAGGGTAGAATTTATTCTCTAATAGCATTGATAACAGTTGGTATTGGACCCAAGAAAACAATGATCCAGCATGAACGCCCATATTGGTCCCCTCAGCAACTCACATGCTCTGCTGAGAAACTTCCACAAGCCAATATATGCACTTCTCTTGGGGGAACTAACAAACCGAATGAAACTTTACATGTAGATAATGCAAATGAAGGAGGGTGTGCCATTCATTTCGCCCTGTTCAAAAGTCCAACTTTGAATTATTACACGACATCTATCATCCATTCAGGGACTTGATGGTCCTAAAAACAGCTTCAACCTACGAAGTAGATGAAAAGGAATGAAAAGGAATATCGGTAGTTACCAAACTTGTTGGCATCCACTACCATCACTAGCAGCTTCCATGCCATGCCTTTCTTCAATTGGCCTAAGCTCATATAACTTTCAAACAATTATTTATTACCTTATCCCTACAAGATGTTGTTAGAACAATCACCACTCACAGATATCACGTCATTCAAAATATGCCATCTCAGTAGCATGTGAATAGTGTTTGAGACACCTCATATGGCCAAAATAGTATATGTAAGTGAAAAATAATTCTCACCCTCAAAGTTTACTAATTAGGCTCATCCAAATTTTAAAAAAAGTACTATTTTTTAAAAGCATTTCATTCACATAGAAAATCCTCCTGAGATATTTATAACAGGCTAAAGAAAGATGAAATAGTTCTTAGGAATTGAAACTGGTCAATTTTACAGACTTTGTTCATTTAATTAGTGATCCTCACCCTCTCTAAATAAACGGCTGGTTAGCCAAACTATAACAAAAGCCAAAATCTGCGCCAACAATATCCATCTCTGCTTGCATCACTTAAATATGTACAGTAGCCACTCAAGCCAATCACACAAAGGTTTTGACAAATTGAATGATGGACTTGATCTTGTTAAGCTCTCCACATAGTTCATGCATTTGCAGATTGCGTTGGTAACTTAGGGTGGTTATGTTCGCCTTCATAGGTGACAATTAGCATGGTCGGCTCTTCCAAGCACCTCTCAACATGCTTTCTAGCAGGACACCCTCTCATGCTGCTGCATTTATAGTATCCCCTGAAAGTTAAAAGGGAGGAATTAAGGTCAGTTTCCTCAAACATAAAACATGTGGTTCACCTTCACCTGAGCAAACCTTACAGTTATCTACTGCAAGGAGTTTGTGCCAAGACTATTACATTGCTAAACTAATTTCTCAAACAAGTTTCTAGACATTGAAGAACCATGAAAAGATTTGTACACATAAGGCTATCCTATGACAACTTCAATCACCCCATTGTCTATAACATAACATCTCATCAACATGAATAACAACTAGTAACAAATTACTAACAGACAAAGGAATACAATCAACATATCGGGGACCTGTTTGCACACTTAAAAAATAAAGAATAAGAAACAAAAAAATGCCATAGTGTATCATCCTCATGCACACTTAACTTCAAAGCTGTAAAAGGAAAGATAGATCATAAATGCACACCAAACAGCTTAATTGTCAGAAATAGCAACATACTTTAAAAGTTTTACAAAGCCCAATTATGTTCAAGTGGTGCGCTTGAATCAATCAAATATCTAAAAGCAGAGCTAGAACAAACCTAGGGTGAGGAGAGCCCTTGATTGGCTTTTGGCCATACTTTCGCCATGAATAATCATCAGGAGGAATATCTGCAAGTTTGTTGCTGATTGCAGGCACCTTAATTGGCCTCTTCACTCTATGCTTCCTGTGGAGAACACATAGAATCATTAATGACAGATTACAAGGAAAAATAAAAACCTTTGATGTAACAGAAATTAATGAAAAAAGTGCTACCTCTTCTTAGAGCAATGACATCTAGAACTGTTCCCACATTTCAAGCTTCCCTCATCACCTCTTGCAGAACATTTTCTCTTGTGCTGTTGCGAATTCTGATCAGAAGAGTGTGGAGCTCCTATTAAATGGAAGACACTTCCATCCAAGTTAGCCACACTTCCGTCTATGCTCAAGGAAGAAATAAAAGACCTATTGGAAGACATTGTTGGTGTGCAGCTAGTGCTGTCAAAATTCAGATTTATGCCACTATTGCTCCTTCGGAACATCATTTCCGCTTGATGCTTCAAATGTTGCTGTTGCTGTTGTTGCTGCTGCTGCTGGAGCAACGCCCTTTGCTGTTGCTGTTGCTGAAAGAAGTGATAGTGAGTTGAAGAAGCCTGCTGAGTGAGGTGAAGAGGACTTTTCCCACTGGAGCTCAATTCCAAAGAAGGCTGTCCAAGAGAGAGTGAATGTTTAATGGTTGAACCCAGTTCCTGAATTGAATTGTCAGGAAAGCTGGCTTGGAAAAGCTGCAGATTTTTTGAGAGATGGTTGTTGGTTTTGCAATTTGGGTTGTCCAAGAACATACTTTGGTGGGTAAAGGGGACTTGAGGGTTTTTCACCTTCCTCACTCTTGCATGACCCAAACCACTGTGAAGCAAGGACACAACCTTCTTGAACCTTACCACAGCATCCCCAGTTTCCATCACTAAATTCCTATTCTGAACCTGATTCCTTGGTTGAGCCAACAAACTCAGAACCCTATGACAGCTTTCAACAGCTGCTCTATTAGCTTGCTCAACCTCTTCCATATTAGCCTCTATAAAGCAAAAAATATAAACAGACAAAAAGGGGCAAAAGAAAACTAGAGTCCCAAACAAGGGCAGAACTACTAAACCAGAATACTAAAAATACAGCATCCCACTTATCCACCAACATTCAGCCTTGTGTGGCGGACAAAACGACCCAGGTGGGAAAAATCCCATTTTTTCACCAGACAAGGAGCCACAGAAACAGGATTTCAAGCTAAAATTTCAAAATTCCAACTTAGGAAGAAAAAAAGACATGCTTTTTCGAAACAAAGAACAACCGTTGAATCAGAACAAACCGAGAGTGCCTCGCAGGTTGCAGCATATTCTCTTCTAGAAAAAATCAACCCAATTTTCCAGCGAGAAAGAAAAAACAGAAAAAGCACCAAAGCACAGACCTTGACGAACTTGGTGGTGCTAAACCCTAGATTCTTCTTCCCTCGGTTTTGCGACTGAAAGGTGTGAAAGAGAGGACTTTGCTTCCCTTAGAGACCTCACACAACTCAACCATCATACATAAGAATACAAAGCTTCCAACTTTAGAGAATATATATATAATTCATATACATATATTATTAAATCCAGAGCAACAAGTGAGAAAAAAAAAACCACATATATTATAATATTTGTAGCTCTTGCGAGAGAGAAGAAGAACAAAGAGGAGTTTGTTTAAATAAGCAAAATGCACAAAGGAAGAGGAGCTGAGAAATGAAACTGCTGTCTCTGTCACAGATTTGAAGGTGGGACCCACACGAAGACCTTTGTTATTCTTTTTCATCCCTTTTTTCAGCTTTAATTAATATTTTCTTAGACCTACCCATTTCAGCTTCACTTTTACTACTTCTTTCTCTTTTTCTCCCATTTCTCTATTCAATTCAATTTCTTCACTGGGTTTCTCTACTTTTCTTTCAGTTTCGAATTTTGGACTTATTACCTTGTGCCCTGTGTGCTTTAAGGGTACCATATTTGCACACAAAATTCCTGCTTTTCAATGTAACGTCTTTTGCAGATTCAATTCAATTACAATGGAAGATATTTTATAAATAAACTAATATAATTAATAGTTTGTTTAATGATGGAACTGTTATTTTTAGAAGAAAAATCTAAGAAATCTTCCTTTTTTTAGTTATATTGAAGGAGTTATTTATTAAAAAAATAAGATAATGTGAGTAATTTTTTTTCAAAGCAAGGTTATTTTTAACTTGTAGATTTGAGTCTTATACATTTATTTTTAATAAAAGCTTTATTAAGAAAAGAGCATGGAATGAATGAGGGTGTTGGATTGATGCTACCTGTGATTCCATATAAACCTAACTATGGTTAGTAAGAAATGAGAGGATGGAGTAGATGAAAATAATTTGGGTTAACTCAAAATGCAATCATTTTTTTATACTTGTAACTGAGAATAACGTTCACATTTTTTAAATTTTTAAATAAATATTTACTTTCTTCGTATTGTTAATAGATCATATTGTTAAAACAATACTCACATCTTTTATTTTATTTGGAAATACTGTATTATTTTAAGTTTAAATAAAAAACTGTGAAAGTTGGAAGTTAAAATTTCAAATATTGTGGAGACAGTCTTTATTATTAAAAATGTATACTTTAATTTTAAAATAAATATTAACTTATATAATGATATTAATAAAACAAAAACTGTAATTCTTATTTTATTCGTATTTATTTTATATTTTATTAAAACATAATATAAATATAATAATAAATTAATATATTAAGTTATATTTTATAACTATTTATTTATTTTTACGTTAAATAATATTTTTAGAAAACGTAATTTTATATATTTTTTTATAAGAAAATTACTAATGTAGTAATAATATATTTTTTGATATATTTATATATAACAATTTTTTATAAAAATATTTCTAATTTTTATATTTAACTTTTTATCTCAGAATTGGAAAACATTAATTTAGATATATTAAAATTATAAAATGTAAGGATCTTTATGATAAATAAAATATAGAACAAATAGTTTAAAATATAAAATTTATAAATATTAAAAAAGATTACGGACTTTAGGATATAAGTTAGCGATCAAAGATGTTGTATATAAAAGAATAGTAACACAAAAATATAGATTGTATGTAACACGAAAATATACAAATCCAAGGTGTCAAACATAATAAGTTAAAACTGCTTAACGGATATATTCTATATAGAATTTATGTATTTTGAGAAGAAATTCCCTCACATCTCAATAATTATATTATAAACGACTCTATATCTTTTAACAAGAAATTCTCGTGCATATGAGAGAAACTCTGTCAAATCTAAAAAATTAAATAAAAAATATAAGTATCATTATATTATAACAAAAGAAAAATGAATTTGATTATCTATCTAATAACTAGAAAACATTAATTTGGATATATTAAAAGTACAAAATGTAAGGATTTTATGATAAATAAAATACAGAATAAATAGTTTAAAATATAAAATTTATAAATATTATATATATATATATATATATATATATATATATATATATATATATATATATATATTGTATACTATGTGTATTTTTATCATGTGTGCTAAAAAAGACTAGTATGTTAGAGTATAAGTGCTCACAATGATGTTGTATGTAAAAAAAAGTAGTATTTAAAGTCATATGGATTGCATTTAATATAATGTTCATATCAAGCTGTCAAACACAGAAAAGACATATAAGTTAAAGTTGTTCAACGGCTATATTTTGTGAAGTTTACCTATTTCAAGAAAAATAAGTGAGACATCTTTAGACATATACCAAAAACTTTGTCAACTCTCAAAATCTAGAAAAGCTTTCAAGACAAATATTATGAGTGGTCATGTAACAAATTAGGAGAGAGAGTGTTTATTCTTTTCTTTATCGAAATATGCAATCTCTCTTTAGAGAGCAACATTCATGATCTGATGATGATATCCTTATACAAAGTTCATATCTTAGCCAATAGTGACTATTGTAAAAAAAAATACTCGATAGAGCAGTGACTTAAAAAAAAGATACTTAGTTGAGTCAGGAGTGGTTTAAAGAAAGAACACTCAAGAGGAACATTCAAGTGTGAATACAAATGAAATGATACTTGTTAAACTAGCAATGACTTGTAGAAAGAATACATAAGAAATTAATCAGGAGTGACTAAAAACAAAACAATACTCAAGAAGTTAGTCAAAAATAATATAATATTCAAAATATATATCACAATATTATTATGCCCAATGGACTTAATAAGTTAATTGAGACTATTGGATAGACAAACCAATATAAAATATTCAATGTATTTTCTCTCTTCCTTCTTATCTTATATTATATTATTATTTGTATTAATTGAGAAAGAGAACTAATATACATGTTTCTAAACTATGTTTAAACTGCATTTGTTTAGTAGAATAGTTAAGGTGCAAAGTTACATATGTTGTAATCTGGTAAATATAAAAAAATTCTATCTATTCACTTAAGATGCAAATTATGGTAGTTCTACTTTTAGACACGGTTATATATTTTTAAAAAGATTCCTTTTAATATTTTGATATATCATTTTGGAAAGTTTATATATATATATATATATATATATATATATATATATATTAAAGACAACTAAATTATATTATAGTAAATAATGCTACTTTGTATTTTCTCAGTGGACCGGGAATGAAAATATTATTGAAAACTGTGAGATTTGTTTTTTTTTTAATTCTATTTTCATATACTTTTATTTATATTTTTATCACTTTTCTATTTAAATAAATATCTTTACATTTTTATTTTATTTTTCACTTGTTTTCTTATCTATTTTATTATTCTTCTCTTAACTAGTGAAATCCTACAAGACAAAGGAGATAGTCGTAGTACAGTCTTTGTTTTTTTTTATGATTTGGTGGTCCATAATACAACAAATTTTATCATACAGTGCTATTTACTCGTATTTACAACAAATTTTTACTCGTACTTAAATTTTTTTATCATAATACAACAAATTTTTACTCGTATTTTATTAAAATATAATATAAATATAATAATAAATTAATATATTAAGTTATATTTTATAACTATTTATTTATTTTTACTTTAAAATAATATTTTTAGAAAATGTAATTTTATATATATTTTTATAAGAAAATTACTAATGTAGTAATAATATATTTTTTGATATTTTTATATATAATTTTTTTATAAAAAAAATTCTAATTTTTATATTTAAATTTTTAGCTTTTAATTCTCATATTTTTTTATTTAAAATTCAGTTAATATGATATTTTAAATTTAAATAAAATATGTGAGTGTAATTACATTAAAAAAAGAAAAATGAATTTGATTATCTTAGAAAACATTAATTTGGATATATTAAAATTATAAAATGTAAGAGATCTTTATGACAAATAAAATATAGAATAAATAGTTTAAAATATAAAATTTATAAATATTAGAAAAGATTGTGGATGTTAGGATATAAGTACTGAAATTTGTTAGCAATCAAAAATGTTATATATATATATATATGTGAAAGAATAGTACTTAAAGTTATATAGATTGTATTTAACACAAAAACGTGTGTCAAACACAAAACAGACATATAAGTAAGTTAAAGTTGTTTAACAACTATATTCTATAGAGTTTATGTATTTGGAGGAAAAAACTCTGTTAAATCTCAAACACCTATATTATCAATGACTATATTTTTTAGCAAGATATCTTTGTGCATATAACAGAAACTCTGTCAAATCTAAAACTCTAAAAAATTAAATAAAAAAATGTAAGTATCATTACATTAATAAAAGAAAAATGAATTTGATTATCTATCTAATAACTAGAAAACATTAATTTGGATATATTAAAAATAAAAATTGTAAGGATTTTATGATAAATAAAATACAGAATAAATAGTTTAAAATATAAAATTTATAAATATTATATATATATGGTATATTATGTGCATCTTTATCATGTGTGGGTAAAAAAGGCTAGTATATTAAGGTATAAGTACTGACAATGATGTTGTATACAAAAAAAAGAGTATTTAATATCATACGGATTATATTTAATACAATGTTCAAATCCACGCTGTCAAACACAGAAAAGACATATAAGTTAAAGCTGCTCAATCACTATATTTTTTGTTGGGATCTACATATTTCAAGAAAAAAATAAGTGAGACTTTCTTGGGCATACAAGAGAAACTCTGTCAACTCTTAGAATCTGAAAAGGTTTTCAAGAAAAATATTATAAGTGGTTATGTAATGAATTAGGAGAGAGAGTGTTTACTTTTTCATTTGTCCAAATATACAACCTCTCTTTGTAGAGCAGCATTCATGATCTGATTATGATACCCTCACACAGAGTTTATATCTTAACCAAAAGTGACTATTGAAAAAAAAAAGATACTCCATTGAACAGTGACTTGGAAAAAAAAAATACTTAGTTGAGTCAATAGTGGTTTAAAGAAAGAACACCCAACAGGGACATTTAAGTCTGAATACAAATTGAAAGAATACTTGTTGAACTAGCAATGACCTGTAAAACAAATATATCATAAGGAATTAATCATAAATGACTAAAAATCAAACAATATTCAAGGAGTTAGTCAAAAATAACTATAATACTCAAAATATATATCACAATATTATTATGCTGAATGGACTCTATGTTAATTGAGACTCTTGAGCAAATTTAATTAAGACTGTTGGGGCAGACAAATCAATATAAAATATTTAATGTATTTTCTCTCTTTGTTATTATCTTATATTACATGTTTAATTGAATAAATAGAACTAAAATACATGTTTAAATTATCCATTTATTCAGTAAAATAGTTAAGGTGCAAAGTTACAAATGTTGTAATATGTTAAATATGAAAAATCTCTATCTAAGATGCAAATTATCGTAGTTATACTTTTAGACACGGTTATATATTTTAAAAAAAATTCCTTTTAATATTTTGATATATCATTATATATATA